>Ga0307517_10009031_pt1 | contig 14209 bp, 12 predicted proteins | sample 23_EM_MG_FD_194515 | JGI IMG/M metagenome (GOLD analysis project Ga0307517, IMG submission 194515) | Populus trichocarpa ectomycorrhiza microbial communities from riparian zone in the Pacific Northwest, United States - 23_EM | ecosystem: Host-associated > Plants > Roots > Unclassified | place...
ACAAGAGGTAAGTTGTTTCTGCTTCCCAAACACATCATCCGACGCTAACACGTGCAATGGATCAGGTTGCCTTGAATGCGGAGCTTCTTGACACCGCCAAAGACTATTTCTATTTCGTGACCAAGTTCTTCGAGCTCATCAACGTCTCAGCCACCCACATCTATCACTCAGCACTGGAGTTGGCTCCTTTCTCGTCAGTCGTCCGAAGGTTGTACTACCACCACCGTGTCACTCCCTTGCCAAGAGTGCTACTTGGAATTCGAGATTCATGGGACCAGAAGATAGCGGTTTCTCCCGGGGACTACTATGCTTACTACTCCTCCACTTGGTCACCGTGCGGTCAGTTTATTGCCGCACGGACCAGCAGGGTCGTAGAGGTCCGTGATCCGCCCAGTCTTGAACTGCTTTCCACCCTCAAGCCTACCGCATCCACCATCACACTCACGGGTCAGCTTGCCTACTCGCCAGACGGACGCTCCATCGCCTCCCCCTTTTATGGTGGTATTATAATATGGGATATCCAGACAGGCGGAACGACAAGAGTCATTAAACATGATTGCACCACTGCCGGTGATGTCTCGCTGGTGTGGTCATTGGATGGAGGAATGATCTGTTCCATTACTACCGTCAGCGAGCCTTACCCTTCGAGAATATGCTCTCACACTTCGAGAGTGCACGACATTGCCTCAGGTACAATGTTGTCCTCCGCCACCCTCCAGTCCCAAAACGCACCACACATTTGGGCCGACAACGAATCCTTTCGGATGATGACGAAGACTCGGATGCGGGACAGCGTGGGCCATGTGGTCCAGATCCTTGAGGTTGGGCCCGTTCTCACGAGGATCGAATCATTCAATGTCCATACATGGCCCGGTGGCTGGGACTTTCTCCGGACCTTCTCTCCGACCACATATCGTATCTCCCTTACGCGTGGTGACCATCTTGTCGTGTTGGACATTCGGAACTCAGAACGCTTGCTAGAACAAAAATGCGGCTTCCATGACCACTGCTTCTCTTCCGACGGAAGCTTCTTCGCAGCTTCCGACGATAGCAACGTCCGCATCTGGAAATACACTTCCAATCATTACACCCCATGGAGGGAATTCCAAATTTGGGGGGGAGGGGGGGGGAACCGTAGTTTCCCTCTTCAGTTCTCACCAACTTTGTCATCATTCTCCCGTTGTTTCGATACCCTCCAAGTGTGGCACTTTGACGCCCCCCCAATTGTCTCCCACCCCGACAGTTGCGGCCTGCCATTCGGTACCCTTTCTCACTGTGGTGCTTACATGGTGGCTGGCCACGTAGGGAACAGTACTGTCGCTATCACCAATCCCCCTTCACAGATCCCTTTCCAGTTCGTTGACACAGATATGGAGATTGAGAGTTTAGTCCTCACCGGTCACATCCTTGCCGTGCATGGTTCTGATATGTTTGTGGCTTGGCGGCTCACGGAAGAGGGAGTAGTGGATGGTGCTCGCACCAATGGGAGGGCGGACCGCAACGACAGTGTTTGGGCCGTACCACTATCCAATCGGCACGAAGCGCTGCTCTCGGTCGAAGACCAAACTGTAGTCGTCCGCCGAGGAGAAAGCCTTATCCATGCCTACCACACAGAGACTGGAGAGGTACTTGACCCCACTCAAGTACTCCCAAACCCTTGTGACCGCAAGTTCCGTGGCATGTCCGACATTCAACTTGGTCTACACCATCCCCATCACGTCGAGTCACACGGGGACGAATGGGGAATCCCATGGACTACCTCAGAAAATGGGTGGATGAGGGATCCGCAAGGGAAACACTCGTTATGGATACCCGTTGAATGGAGAGAGTCCATGATGAACTATGCGGGCGGGTTCAACAATATTACGACGATGCTGTTTGGACATCCAGCCGAAGGAACCGTTATCATCAGGTTCTAGTTAGGACCCCTCCGCCCTGAACGGGAATTAGATATGGCGTCAGCATCACAGGTGTTGGGCTGACCTCTCGTGCACTATGTATTCCCTCCCAACTTCATTGTCTCATCACTTTAGTTGCGTCCGACGAGTGGTCTTGTATTACGCCTTTTTTATGGTTTCCGAATGTATATAGGAGATGTGGTGAAATTGTATCGTGTATGATAAAACCCATAGAAGAACTCTGCTCGGGGTTCTTCGCGCGGTATGGTGTGGAAAGTAGCGCTGTGGGTGGAAGCTTAACGCGGTTGTAGTACGTGAGGACATGATTGACGGGGTTTGATGACCCGCTTGGGGGTAGCCGTCTACGATAAGCAGGGAAACGCAGGTAAGTGAACGAACGGGTGTGAACCGAGGGAAGACGAGCTTTACCGTGACCCTAGAATACATCCGAAATGTCCGTCATGGGTGGGGACCAAGAAAGACTTTACCCCTCGATTCTCCCCATTTACTAATAGACGTGCGAAGACGATTCTATCTGATAGAGTTCCACAGGGAATGGAAGGAGGCATAAACCTGATTTAGAATGCGGTGAGGCCCCCCGAATCATCAAATATGACCACGAAACTGACTTCGCTGCTCCTCTGTGCGGGGTATGCGGATCAAAAGATCCATCTGGTTTCAAAATGGCCGTCGCCCCAGGGCCGACCGCGTCTAGGCCACGATGAACCTCCGTCAAAAGTAGTTCCCGCTGTCATTCTGTGTAAGCACCCAAGCTGTGGACCATGAGACTCGTAATATTTCGAAGCGGAGGGTCTGGTCCAAGGCAGTCCGGATATTGGGTCTCCCCGAAACGAAAGTCGTGAGAGCCCCGATGTAAAGGTTGCAGTGTATCGTCAATAGGATCAAGACCGGGCTATCCTTGAGTAAGATTGGGCCGGTGTGAAACTCCAAGTATCTCGTTGAGACGTGGATGTCTTCAGCCCTTAGGTCTGCAGCCGACTATGCATTACGACGGATCTAAAAACCAATCGTTTTGTTCGCGCACCATACAGCTTTCCGACAGCTTTGGCTCGCATGTGGGAGAGGCGACCACGATCATCCCATGACGGAAAGAAAGATTATGGCGCCAAAAAAGTTCTGTATGAGGGAGGTCGATGCTCTTCTGGTGCACGGTAGGCAGAGGAGAGAGGGCTGACACCCTGGCTCTGGCTCTGCTGGACTGTTTAAAAAGCCAAGCATCGGGCCGGGGGAGAAACCCGAGAAACGGGAAAGTGAGGCAGGTCTCGTGAAAACCACAAGGTGCGTTGGCCGTAGCGAGAGTTAAACCGACAAATGAGGAAGGGACAGGGTGATCGCTCGAGTGCTCGATTGTAAGACGACACGGTTCTGGATGAAGTCAACACCCTACTTCTGTGCATCATGCGGGTGGCGGTGGTGGCGGGAGGTCGTCTTCTGGAGATGCACCGAGCCGGTGTGAGTTCCGAGATATCTACTTCACCGAATGTTGGGGGGATCCAGAATCTCCGTAAGCCCGTTAGCCGCGAACGGATACAAAACGTGGCGACCGGAACTCAGCTTCGATCTCGGAATGCTACGTTCCGGAGGGGCGCAGGTAGCCACCTCACGCAAAGAGACCCGAACGAGCGAAGTATTATACATTATCCAACCAAGAAACAATAGCATGTTACGAGACGCGCCACACGATCCAGCAGTTTACAACATAACCGATATACCACACTCACAAACCAGGATTCGGAATCGAACTTGAATCACCTAACAACCCTCGTGCAACGTCCCGACCATTCCCCGCTCCCCACCCACGCATGGTGTTTTGCGCTGGTGTATCGCTGGTCTGGGAAGGAGACCGCGGATAAGTGTACGAGGACGCGTCCACGTATTCGTTGTTCTCCGTGCCCAAGCCCATGCGGACCGCGATGACTTCAGCGCGTGCGATGTTCGAATGCGTCGGGTGGATGAAGATTTCGTCCGGTTTTGATTTTGAACGTGGTCTGGTTGTCGCTGGTGTGGGTTGACCGGAGACTGCAGGGGGTGTATACTGGAATGAGGGGGACATTTGTAACGGAGAGACGGAATGTGGATGTGAATTTGCGGGGGAGGCTGACAAGGAAATGTGTGCTTGCGGTGATGGGTAGCGGTGCTCTTGTCGATAGGGTGAAGCTGAATTCAACTCGTAATCGTCCGCGGACAATGCTAGAAGGGGTTCCTTCGCGCCATGAACGCTGTTAGTGACTGTGAGTGCACAGACGGTCCACAGTATTGGAGCGCTTACTCTTGCGAATGACGGGGTAAAAGGTATCCAAATTCTGGATGATTGACCGCAGTTCCCGGGGTATCGGTAAGTTCTATGACGAGCTGACCAATAGCCAGAGATGTGACCTGTACGGAACGTTAGGAGGAATCAAAACGGTCGGACCTTCTGACGTACGATCACCAGCAAGATCCACAGATTGAGTGACATTGCCGCAAGCATATAGAGCCTAGGTGTTGTGATGAGAGTTGAATTTGGTTGCAGTCGCGCACGAACACGTACATCCTTTGCAATGTCACCACCCAATACAACACGGTTCTCCATATCGATACACGCAACCGCGTTTTTCGGAGGATGGGTAGGGGGTTCCAACGACGCGATATTGCCAAAGTTAAGATGCTGAAACAGCCACGAGGCGAGGGTGAGTGACGCTGGCGGGTTGCACCGTGGAGGACTGTTTACCGTTCCGAGAAGCAGAGGGTCGCGACGAATAACGCGGCTGCAATAAACGAACCGAAGGAATCTATCCTCAGGTTCGCGAACAGGAAAGGTTCCCCCAAGAACCCAAAGTGTAGTCTCTCTCCTGCGTTCATGCCTGGTTGCGGTCGTCCCAGACGACGGTTGGTTGTGAAGGAGCGCTAGTGACACGGTCTCTATGTAATCCGGGGAAAACCCGTCAAACCGCCGGGATGCTTTTCGCAGGCTAAATTTGCCGAGAATTCCCGTCATCACATTGTCGATGCTTTGATTATACACAACCCTGTCCCTGGCTTGACGTGGGACTCAACTGTCGATGCGGAAAATAAAGTGATTGGGGCTACTTGGCGATGGGCTGAGGTGTTGGAGAGCAGAATAATCATAATTTAATAAAAGTACACTTTCCCCAACGGCTTGGTGGTCTAGTAGTATGATTCCTTCTTAGGGTGCTTCTTGTGTCGTGTGCACGGGCGCTTATATGGAGGAGGTCCCGGGTTCAATTCCCGGCCAAGCCCTTCTTTTTTTTTGACCCCGAATGCTCTTTTTGAGTGTAGAATCCAGCACAGAACGGCCGTGAGGTGTCACAAATCTATCGCGTTTATTTTGGTCGATCGGGCGTCGTATCTTCAACGAGGGGGCAGTTTCCCGATCAAATCACTTCGGATTATCTTCCGCGTCTTCCGTTGGACTGTGGCATCCGTGTCGAGTTTCTGGAATCATCCCTTCCTGCTCGCCACCCCAGCTGGATCTCTCGCAACCGGGAGGTAAATTATGAATGGCCATCAAGTCTTCCGCAGAGTCGATATCTACACTCAAATTACATACCAATGAAACGTTAGGCCCGGCGTTTCTGCCCTTCAACTCGAAGGGGAAGGGAAAGAAGCGAGGATTTGACCAACCTGAGGGGATCATCGTGGATACCCCACACGATCTCAATATTGCCGGTCCATCTTTTCCCGCTGTCAAGAAAAGTATGTTCATAACGTCGTTTCGACCTTCGTGATCGTCTCTCAATTTCTGACACTCTATGCAGTTAAACGCGCAGAAACTCGCCAATGTCCTATATGCTCCGAAGATATCCCAGTACGACTCCTCGAAGCACACTGCGGTCTCGAGACACAACGTACGGAAGAGGTCATCAGGGCTATAGGCTCCTTGGAGGTGTACGGTGATTCAGTCGACGGGTACGGGCTCCATTTATCCCCTCCCACGCTCACCGCATCCAATTTACACTCTCTGTGTGCATAGAGTTCAATTCTCTCGAGCGAGGCGCTCCGCTGCTCGAGCCCAGAAAGCCTTTTCGCAATCCAACTCCGGACTTGGCACTGGCACTCCAAAAGACGCCGCCGCTCGAACGGAAAAGGTGATTAAAACCGTGAAACGCCGCCGAAAGCAGCGATACCACCGGTTACGCGAGATGATGCAAAGCTCTAGCGACGACGCCCACAACCACGGTGGGAGAGGAGAAGGAGGAATCGATGAGATCATTTGTCCGGTTTGTTTGGAAACAGTGTTTGGAGACCCTGATGTCGCGGAGGCACATGTGGATGCTTGTCTCATTCACGCCATGTCCCGTGCCCACGAAGAGGCCGAGATCGACGTCGGAGGGCCAAGCAGGACAAGGGTCACGGACGGCACCAACCTGACAGGTCCGGTCGCTTCCCAAGCCCTCGACACCATTTTGACATTGAACTTGCATTCGACCTCACAGCTTCAGGTTTCCACGTTAGGGACACAAATAACGAAGACGTCGAAGATGAAATTGACGTCGACGGGGACGACGAAGAGGTTTTCGGCCGGGCGCAGTTCACAGAGATTGATATCTTGTCCGCATCGAGGTCCATGAGTACCAGCTTGGAATCAGAGACGAACATCGAGATCGACCAGGCTTCAGGGCTCTCGGTACCTCCAACGAAACACCTATCGTTGGATTTCCTACCCGTAAGTTGCCCTTATTACCACTCCCGTTGCCCCGTCTTACCATGAACGTACAGGAACCATCTAATCCTGCGCCGGTATGTAGGATCTGCCTCGACCCATACGCCGAACCAACCGTCTCGACTCAATGCTGGCATACATGCTGCCGAGAGTGCTGGCTACGCTGCCTGGAGTCGAAGCTCTGTCCTATATGCAAGCGGATCACCACAGCGTCGGATTTGAGACGCATATATCTTTGACCTCCGTCCCCGTTCCATATTTTCTACCACATTCGCAGAGTGTATGGGATGTTTGTGTATTGCCTTACGATAACGAATAATAACTCCAGATCTTACGTACATAGGGTCTCGGTGACCGGATCTAGTCCTTGCGCGTGGAGGGGGTGTGAGGGAACGTGGATGGGATGCAAAGAGAAACTGGAAGCATAAAATGGAGGTAGCTCTGAAGAAATGGGAAGACTGAAAAAGGGTGGAGTGACCGGGGATCCACGCAGGACAACTTGAAAAACGGAAAAAGAAAGGAGAGGAGATAAGAAATATAGTCCGAGGTGTCGTGACAGTGAAAAGCAAAACATAAAATAAACGAGGGTGGGAAACAAACAAGGGCTTCCTCCCGTTCATAGCTCTGCAACAAAACACGTTTGTCCGACTTCGCAAAACCATGGGTCTGAGAACACAACAAGGAGGATATACACAAGACAGAAGCCCGCACGCCAGAGGACACAAGGGCAACGAAGGAGAGCTGGGGGTCACGACCCGGGTCACGACTTTGTGGACCAAACACCAGCGGGCCTGGGTTCGTGAGAATCGTACGTCGGTGGGCTATCCTCATACTGCCCCCTCCCTTGTGCCGGACCTGGTTGATATTCATCATGATCCGGAGTCATATTAACCAACGTCGGTTGCTTCCCTGAAAGCGGTCCTGCTCCTCCAGCTCCTGGTGGCCGTTGTGGCGCCTGTATCGGACTCTGTGATTGCACGGGTGGAGGTTGGTATCCCCCCGTATACATCTGTGTCGGCGAAGTCGACCTCACAGGGGGCTGGTTTCCGTACGAGTCCACGTAAGGGTTTTGAGTATATCCCGGACTCGCCTGATTGTCTGGGACAACGTTGTTTCCGTACCCAGACCCTCCGAGAGTGTACGCACGCTGTGGTCCCTGTCCTGCTCCTTGCGTATAAGCATTTTGATACGAATCTTGTTGGGGATAGGCGCCGTGCGGGTTAGCCAGATACTGGCTACCTCCCGAGGAATATGAATCGGTGTACGGGTTTGGTGGTTGCTGTTGCTGGATAGGAGGAGAATGGGATGGAACAGGGACCGGGGGGTTATTGGGGGATGCGTATGGGTCAGTGTTATACGGATCATACGAAGGACCTTGTTGATGAGACACGGTGGAATGATCTACGCAAAGATCTTCAGGACTACCAGATAAAGGATGACCAAAGGTTGTGTACTCACAAGAGGTTCCACGGGGCTGGTGTCCGTATTTAGCGCCGCCAATCGCGAGGTATTGTGAGTTGGCTTGTGGGAGCGGGGGAGCGGGGGTGGAAGGAGGCGGAGAAGAGTAGGTAGACTGGGAATAGGTCGAAGCGGTCTGACTATTTACTGTTCCCTGGCGCGTTGGTCCGGGTGGGTATCCCGTTCCCGTCGGGTTGTAGTAATCGTCTACGGCCCTGCCACCGGGCTGGCCAGGCATGTAACCACCAACATACGTATTGCCGGTGGCAGGTTGTTGACCCGGAGAGGAAGCATCGAGGTATCCTTGTTGAGGGAGGTGAGGCTGACTGGGTTGCTTCACGATGTGGTTACCGTCTTCGTACGCGTACCCGTCGTCTGATTCCTTGCGGGTCAGGGGCTGGTATTCCTGGAAGGCCGGAAGGTCGCCTTCCTTTCCATACTTCTGTTTGGCCTGGCGTTCTGCCTCGGCTTTAATGGCGTCCATCCTGACCTGATCGACGTATTGATTGTGACCAGGTTCGAAATCTCCCGTACCGCTCCTCTTGCCTTTCCTGGATGGCCTGCTGTCTAGACAACACCTTCCACAACAGAAGAAGATGCCGCTGAAGAAGAGGAGGACCCAGGCGACAAGGGTGAGCCAGATGGCGTTACCGATTGTCGCGCTACCGCCAGCACTGTTTATCCTGGCTCTTGTCAAGAAAAAGAGCGCGATGTCGAAAATGAAGGCGATCATAGCCACAGCTGCGCCAAAGCCAGAAACGCAGGTGCTGCAGCACGTCATTGACATTTCTCGAATATGCGCGAGAAGGCCGAACACAGCCGATCCTGCGGCCAAGGCGAGTGCGACGATATGGAGGACGAGGCAGTATGTTATCCATTTGACAACCACGTTGGGGAGTTGGATTCTGGTGCTGTTTCCGAGCAAAGTGTTGATGTCTGGGCGGGATCGGGTTGCACGGCCGAGGAAACAAGCGGTCGTTATTGACGGTCGCTAGGCGAGGAGGACCGCAGCAAATTGTACTCACCAATTTCGTAGCCCACCGAGGGTTTTGAACAGGTGACCTTGCCTGCATTATCGAGGCAGTATCCGAGAGTTCCGAAGGTGAGAGAGCCGTCAAAGCCGTTGACTGTCGCTTTGAGGAAGTAGACGGATTTGATCCATGGGACACCGAAAGAGACGGCTGCGAGGAGGCCAGTTGCGACAAGAGTGGCGAGGAATCCAGGGGTTGCTGGGCGAATGCACCCCATGTTTGGGAGGTGTCAAGCAAAGGAGATGGCGGACGAAACGAAAGGAAGGGTCCCCTTTAACGAACACTGCTTGGCCCGAGAGGCGGAGAGGATGCAGCAGGCACCAAACAAAGACAAACATCCACCCTGGCAAGGCGGTGTGGATGGCGACTGCGAATTTCCTCGGCTGCTCCCATCCCAATACATGAGTCCCTTCATCCCTCGGTCCTGCCGGCTCAACTTCCACCGTCTCCGGCAATTTCAATCCGTTCTTCTCAAATACACGCACGCCGCCGATGTCGCCCTCAAACGCCCCCGTACTGATATCGATCTCATGAGCATTCAGGTGGGGTATTTGATCATCCACCGGTTCATTACTGCATTACTGCGGACATTATCCCCTCGCCGCGGTGGCTGAGCCGAAAACAGTCTGCGGAATGTCACTCCAAAATGGCGCATGGTCGGCTGCGCTTTAACGCGCCTCCCATCGTCCACACGGTGTTGGGACCCCTTCCCTCGTCCTCCACCGTCCATCTCCCGCCGACCATTTCTCGTCACCGACACACTGCCTAAGAATAACCCTGTTGCATCAGTCCGTGCTTCCCGGACGTATTGCACCGGACACCCGTCGACTACCGTCTTCCCTTCGCGAAGGTCCTCCAAACTTCTGTGTGGCGTATTCTTTATCATCTTTATCACTCCTGACCACTCCTTCGCACGGTGGCGATGATGGGGTAACGAAGAACGGAGTAATTTTTTTAGATCTTTGGATCGTTGAGATTGAAGACGAGCTCAGCTGTATCACTATCTCGAGGTGGAACTGTAATAGCGTTTTCGTGGGGGGTGGGGAGCCCTGGGAGAAACACTTCACCCATCGCGGGGTGATAACCTGTAGGGCATTCTGATTAGATCCCCTGGATTTTAACCTTTCTCCGTGGATCTCGTCGAGTGACCCTGGGTCAACCGCCCATGGCCAGTGCTTTGGGAGGCCGACTGGCTGTGCTTTGCCAGCCTAGGTTTATACGCCGGTGACGCGATCGGTATGATGGCACGTCTGGCACGGCCGCGCGTGCAGGATACTGATGACCTTTCAAGGCGATCCCCTCCGCCAACGCCATTTGCGATACAGATAAGGTTTTAACGTCGCAGGTGCCGTCCCCCAACTCCTTTCCGGAGCATAGCCTCGTCAGGGACTACATCAAACGGTCGGCGGATCGCGAGCGGCAAAGAAAAGGGTGTTGGTGGTGGACCCCAGACCGGTGTTCGGGGGTATCGTTTGTCCTTGTAGATGATCGGGAGAAACTTTAGGTGCGCGTGTGCACTTGAATTACGTTCCAAGCTTAAGCTGCTCGCCGAAGTTTCTTTGAGCACGAATGCATCTGGCAGATAATTTTTTGCATGATCCCTGGCGACTGAAGACGAACAAAAAGTGCGAAAACATCTTGAGAGCGCGATCCGGATCCGGAGGCCTGTGTTACCCATATTCACAACCTTGCGACGTGGTTACCTGTCAAATCTCAAATATTGGCCACCTTGGGTGTACGGGCCACGGGTGAGTGAGCTAAACGGAAGGGTGGGACTTCGCCCTATTCCAGACAACTTCCATCGCTGCCGCTGGTCTTCACGCTGGTAGTCCAGGGACCACTATGCTATCGCGTCAACGCAGAGATCAGCCCAACCTGTCGGGCATTCCCGACAATGAACCTTGATTCCGGGGATCCGCAGACGCGTCAGACATTCCGTGATCGTCATCTCCAAGACCTCACCGAACATATTTGGGCAGAGTTCACCCTCGGGAGCGTCCACCCAAATGAGATCGATAAAGTCGAGGCTCCATTCCATGCCTGGGACTTGCACGAGTTCCCTTGCAATAATTTATTCGGTGGGCGGCTGCACCTCGAGCGAATCGCTGATACTAAACTGTGCAATATCTTTAGCAACCAACAGTTTTACCGTTGGGGATGTCGTACTCATGCCACCCGGTGCGGTTGGTCCCAACGCGAGATGATGATGCCCTCTCTGTGGCAGCGAAATGAAACAAAAGCAGCTTCGGGACCATCCCCGACGACACATCCTGTTCCGTTCGCAGGGGGTGAACGAACACCTCCCATGAGAGCTAGGTATATTAACGACTCAGCGCAGGTCGCTCCCCTCGCTTGTTTTTCAAACGGGTATTGACCCTTGTGGATCCCGTGGTGCCAGCGGGTGCGCCACCCGTCTCATCGTTCAGGGTAAAAGTCGACAAATTAAACCAAACTGTCACTCTCCATTCAAGCATGGTTCAGCGAACAAGCCAACATGATCCTCCCTCGATCTACTACCCGTACTGCAAGAAGACGATTTGGAAATACAACGGAGTGGATCATATCACCGCTGATCATCCCAGACTCAACACGATTAACTTTGACAAATATATTGTGGTCAATATCCAGACCCAGGAACAAGAGGGGCGGTGCGTGGTTGTCCTTCCAGAGTTCATGGATATCTATCGAAACAAATATAGCTATCTCTTCCCACAAGAAGCGGACTTGGCTGTCACGGAGAAGGAAGCCGAACAAGAACGGGAACATGCAAAGAAGCGTTCTCGTCGTACCGTGGGCGGCTTGAAGAGCAAGAACCAGCGTCGTCAGGTAAGTATATTCAAGTATACTTGTTGTCTAGCGGGGTTAGAATTGGTACCCCTGGTCTGGCTCGCTGGATTCCCCCCGACCACTTGGAATACATTGTTTGTGACGTAATGAAATAGTGCGGTCGTAATGGGGACGTGCAGCACTTCGTCATCACCCTTATCGGTACCAGTTCACACGCCTTTATCTCGCCTTTACTATCTCTGAAGCGCTGACGTGCTACTTGTCTTGGGCTTTGGCCTGAGTGGCTACTTGTATGTATACTACTCTTAGTGTATTCGAATCCCTCTCGAGATCTCATATTGCGCACTTCGTTAGTACGGAGATTCACATGATACAGGTTGCACAGGCCAGGATGTGATGCTCGAGGCGGGACCGATGGATCCACCCACTAAAGGGACACGGGAGGAGTCAGAACCCGCATTGGTGGCGGTTTTGCGGGGCCCGTCCCCAGTCTCCAGATCGTCACACTGACTCATTAGGCCCCGGCGGGATCTGACTGATGGCCAGATAAAAAGTTGGGCAAAGTCTTCCCCCCCTCCTCTCAGTTTATTACGGCAGACGTCCTCGTCCTCTGAGCTCGTCTCATCAAAATCTCCTGTATCTTTGTACCGCTGTAAAACTAACCAACCATGGTGTAAGTCCAACCCATTCCATTTTCAAGCTCCCATCCTCATGATTTTCATTCAATGATAGCAACTTCACCGTCGGTCAGTAGCGACGTTTCACAGATTCTGGCCGCCAGATGCTCACCTCTGTATCCTATAGACCAGATCCGGGCCCTGATGGACCGCCCCACCAACATCCGTAACATGAGTGTTATCGCCCATGGTATGATCACACCTCCTTACCCCTGACACCATTTGATCGCGTTGCTCCCAATTCATGTAGTCGACCACGGAAAATCCACGTTGACCGATTCGCTCGTTTCAAAAGCTGGAATTATCGCCTCATCAAAAGCTGGTGAAGTGCAATTTACCCACACAAGAGAAGACGAAAAGGAGCGCGGTATCACAATCAAGTCAACGGCTATCTCGATGTACTTCCAAGTCAACAAGGAAGAAATTGACGCGATAAAGCAGAAAACCGAGGGTAATTTTGTCTTCTCTCTTTGTCGGCGTGGGCACTGACCACAAACTATCCTAATCGTTTAGGTAGCGAGTTCTTGATCAACTTGATCGACTCTCCGGGACACGTCGATTTCTCCTCCGAGGTCACCGCCGCTCTCCGTGTCACCGATGGTGCTTTGGTCGTCGTCGACTGTGTTGAGGGCGTCTGCGTCCAGACCGAGACAGTATTCCGACAGGCTCTTACCGAACGTATCAAACCCGTCGTCATCATCAACAAGGTTGACCGTGCCCTCCTCGAGCTCCAAGTCAAGCCCGAGGAGCTGTACCAGCAATTCTCCCGTACCATCGAGAACGTCAATGTCATTATCTCAACCTACCATGACGCCGCTCTTGGTGATGTCCAGGTCTACCCCGATAAGGGTACCGTCGCCTTCGGCTCTGGTCTTCACGGATGGGCTTTCACCCTTCGTCAATTCGCCACCCGTTACTCCAAGAAATTCGGTGTCGACAAGGAGAAGATGATGACCAAGCTTTGGGGTGATAACTACTTCAACCCCGTCACAAAGAAATGGACTACTAAGGGCGTTGCTGACGACGGCAAGCCCCTCGATCGTGCCTTTAACAGCTTCGTCTTGGACCCTATCTTCAAGATCTTCGATGCAACCATGAACTACAAGAAGGACACCATCTTTGGTATGCTCGAGAAGCTCGATGTCAAGCTCGCCCCGGAGGAGAAGGAACTCGAGGGTAAGGCTCTCTTGAAGGTCGTCATGAGGAAATTCTTGCCCGCTGGTGACTCTCTCTTGGAGATGATTGTCATCAACCTTCCCTCTCCCGCCACCGCTCAACGCTACCGTGTTGAGACCCTCTACGAGGGTCCCATGGACGACGAATCTGCCATCGGTATCCGCGACTGTAACCCACAGGCTCCTTTGGTCTTGTACGTTTCCAAGATGGTTCCCGCACCCGATAAAGGACGTTTCTACGCCTTCGGACGTGTCTTCTCCGGTACTGTCCGGGCTGGTCCCAAAATCCGAATTCAGGGACCCAACTATCTTCCCGGAAAGAAGGATGATTTGTTCGTCAAGTCCATCCAGCGCACCGTCCTTATGATGGGTCGTTACGTCGAGCCTCTCGAAGACTGTCCCGCCGGTAACATTGTCGGTCTCGTCGGTATCGATCAATTCTTGCTCAAGAGCGGCACCCTCACCACTTCCGATACTGCCCACAACATGAAGGTCATGA
>Ga0307517_10009032_pt1 | contig 14209 bp, 10 predicted proteins | sample 23_EM_MG_FD_194515 | JGI IMG/M metagenome (GOLD analysis project Ga0307517, IMG submission 194515) | Populus trichocarpa ectomycorrhiza microbial communities from riparian zone in the Pacific Northwest, United States - 23_EM | ecosystem: Host-associated > Plants > Roots > Unclassified | place...
AAGCTTGACGAGATTGCGGTGTTGAAGTTTAGCTATTAATATAACTTCATTTTTGAACTCGTTCAATCCTTGACCAGAACTCTTCGAAAGTCTTTTCACTGCTATTTCTTGTCCTTCTGCCAATATTCCCTAAGTTATCATCAACATTCTTCAGTTAGTTTCATGTTAGATGATGGTTTGAACAGGTAGGTGACTTTTTTTTACCTTATATACTGGTCCAAAACCACCTTCACCCAGCTTGTTTCTGCTTGAAAAATTACCAGTGGCATTTGCAACGGTGCTCAAATAAAATATCGGAAACTCCATGTCTTCTTTCCTTACATCCTTGAAGTTATCATTCATTCTAAATTTCCTCCTCCGAATGCAGAAGATCATTCCTAACATTAGCATGCCCATGCCAAATACAACGGTGCTGGCAATTATCCCTGCTTTCTTCTTCCCATTGTTGTTCCCTTTTTCCACGGCTACTCCTGAATACATACAAGTATATTTAGAAGACCCCGAACATATTCCCTAGTTCAAGACTTGCATCTTAAATAAAAGTTGAATTAAGGTTAATTTAAAGGGGAACAAAAGAAGAAAAAGAAACCGGAAATTGAAACTTGGGGAAAATAAAGTTGAAGTGGTGGATAAAGAAAGCAGACTCAAGACTTTATACACAGGTAGTTAATTACTATGCTAATGTTTTCCAGGCTTTTGAAGTCTGAACCTAAGAGAGATGCTTCTTCAATTTTACATGTTCTACCTACATAATAAAGATGAGAAAGAATTAAATGAATAATTAATTGTTTAATTGGAGACATGCCTGATTCTGAAACAGCCAACCTAACATAGAGAACTTGTCCATCCGCATCTGACCCTCTTATATCAATCAGGTCACGGGACCAAATCAGGCAGCCACTTCCACCTCCCTTGATATCTGAATTTGCATAAGCTGTGCAGAAGCAGTTCTTCAAACATATTACCTCACATTCCTTGAGATTGATGCGCTCGTCAAACCAGGAAAAAGATGTTTCTGGAAGTTTACTAACTGTATATTTCGTAAAGACATCTTTATCGCTGCAATTCAATGGAGTTTTCCGGATACACCCGCCTGACCAATCACCCAAATTCCAGCTTTCTGGAGACTTGGGCACGAATCCATCCAGGCATCCACACGCAGGAGATGCATTTATATCACAGCTTGCAAATGAACCACAAAGTGCATAATTTTCACACCAATCGGACGCCAACAAAGAATAAACCAACCAAGAATGTGTTCGATCATTCCATTTGTAGGTGCTTGCAAGGCCCGATGGACTAAGTTTAAACCTTGAAAAACCTGAACTTTGGTTGCCAAAAGAGACCTCATTGTTATTGAGCACAAAATCAGTGGAATTTTGACCGAACGTAATATTTGGAGTAGGGGAGGGTAATTTGGTTCTTAATTGTATTGCATTCCCGCTCTTCAAAAGTAGCTGCGGATACCCATTATTAGGATCTACAAGAAAAGTAAATTCTCCTCGAGCAGGATCTTCGTCACTCTTCCAAGATGACAGAAATCTGTCCAGCCGAGTTACCAAGTTGAATCCCAATTTCATTCCCGGAAGTAATGTGTCACAAGGATAATCAAAACTCTGCCATAAGAAGTTATCAGGGTTATTATCATTTCCTTCTCTTACAACCAGATTACCTGACTCCAGGAGCTCTGCAACTGGATCTTCTGCAGTTCTTGATGGGTTTGACGACCAAACAATATCGTTTGTGCTACTGTATATGACAAGTACCCCTTGACTGGAGATATTCAGGGCCCCGAATTTATTTGAAAGAGGAACTTCTCTGTTCGCTACCCACACAACCACCGGCTCCGGAGACTTCACATACCATATTCCCAAATATTGGTTGTTTGAACTTCCAGGGTTGAAAAATCCCAGTTCAAAGCTTCCGCCAGCTGAAACTAGAGTCTCACCATCTGTTATGGAGTTGCTTGGGTTAATAATAACTGGTGTGGTGCAGGTGGTTAAGATGAAGAATAAGAAAGAGCACGCAAAAAACTCTGAAAGTCTTCCCATTGAAGTGTTTTCACGTTTGTTCACGCAGACGAATACTTTGTTACTAGACAGTTTACTGGTCAAATGGGAGGACTCTTTCCAGGAAATGATATCGGTCTTTTTCTTCATTTTGAACAGTAAATTAGTAGGCACACAATTGTTGATCTTGGCTGGGATGGGAGAAACCAGAGGAGGGAGAAAGAGCAAACCGAGGAATGGATGGTTAAAATATCCATAATCCATCTGTCAACGTGTCGCTCGAAAAAGGGCTTGGATTTCTTAATTGTCCCTAGCTGTGGGCTCGCAAATGCTTGGTTGTGGGGCACATTGCTCTGACTTTAAGTGCTCTGGCCCAGGTCTTACTTTATTCTTTCCATCTTTTTCGTGTCTTATTGTTTTGGGAAAAAATTCAGAAATTTATAAAGGTTATTATCAATATAACTAAAAAACAAATATGGGATGGATTTAGCTGTTCATATAACAATAACCAGCTTAATATATTATTTTACACTTTCGACAAACTTCAAGTGTCTAAAGTGTGCGGAGTAGCTGAGATAGAGGGTCTAATTCATAGCGGAAGAAAAATCGTTTTCATTTCATAGATGACAGACGATATGTTGTCTATGCTATGGTGGTTATTTTTTAAAAAAATAAATAATAAGGGATGAATGACCTTACATAACGCAACACAAAGAAAAAAAAAATTATGATATTTAAAGTTTGAATCATTATATAAAGTGAATACGGTTATGTTGAAGCAACCACCTTATAAATTAATTTAAAACTTGGATTAAGAAAATAATCAAATAATGATATTTAAAGTTTGAATTATTACATGAATTTTATAACAATACCGAAAAGTTTTTTTATAATCTAAATATTATTTTTTTATATTAAAAAAAAATCAATCGAATCCGCAACCAAAGAGCAGTAAATAAACTAGTGTATAAACTAATTCTTATGTTATTTTATTCTCATCTCTCCTGTAGAAACAAAATAAAAAGAAAAGAAAGAAACACACACAAAAATACATATCATTTCTGTCCACAAATCTTCAAAGCACAACAGTTTGACTAATGAGTATCCTAAGAAGGTAAATAATACAGTATCCATTTAGAATAAAGTTGTTAATTTCGTTGTGGATAGTGTTTTGTTTTTTTAATTGGAACAATATATTTCTATTTGGAAACATTTTAACATGTCATTTTAGAATTGTACTTTTTACACACACACAAAATATCCATGTCCATAATTTGGTTTTATTTTTTGTATTAATTTTCATCTTCTTTCTTTTTATTGTGTGTTTTTTTTTTATTAAATTAATTTTTCTTTTCAATTTCACCCTCTTATCAATATATAAAATTTATTTAATATTTTAATTTTGATTTTCATTTTCATTTTTTTAATTGATATTATTTGTTTTTAATCCTTGTTGCACCCGACATCACGGTGACCTTAAAAATCAAATGAAAAGAACAGAGTTCTAACATCTTGTTCTTTTGAGAGAAAATGTTTGGTTTAAGGAGTCATCACCTAATATTATAGTCACTAGAAATCCTAACTGGTCAATAGAGATTCTATGATACGAGATTGGTTATGCAAAAGGAAAGATGTTATCACCCCTTAAACGTCCCACCTAAGACAAACTGCATTTGCTGGTTTTGTCAAAAATTGCTAAGAATTTATTTCTTCTTTTTTTTATTTTTTTTATTATTCCTTTCATGTTCCTAACTCTGGCGTCAATGAACAATTCCTACGAATATTTTCAACTTTAGCGTAGGTAAATATCGCATAAATCCAAAAATACAATACTCCTGACTCTGGCGTCAGTGAATAATTTCACAAAAAAAAATGAATTTGAAGAAGATATTTTATATGCTATTTTTTCTTGTTTATCCTTTGTTATTATTTGCTCTTTTTAAATGGAAAAAAAATAAAACGTTGCACAATATATTTACATTTAGAAGTAATAATCCACAAATTGAGCACAGACCCGGTCAGAAACCGGGTCAGAAGGGTGTGTTGGGCTGGGTCAGAAGTCTAGACACGACCCATACTTTTTTTGGGCCGGATCGAGTCCAACCATACAAGCTGGGCTGGATCCAGCCAACCCGGCTCAGTTACTGGCTCAGGCCAATAACTGAGCCAAGCAGCAGGCACGCGTAAACTGGTTAACGCATGCCCTGCACAGAGCGAAGGTAATTAATTTACCTTCGCACTGTTTTGAACACATTTTAAGAATTAGACTTTGCAGAGCACGAGGAAGAAAGCCTACCTGGGTGAAGACAGCGATGGAGAAGCAGACGGGGTGACGATTCTAACTCTGGCCGAAGAACGTCCTGCTCTACTTTCAGTCCCACTCCCCTCTGTTTTCTTGTTTTTTTTTTTTTTTTTGGTGTTTGCCTATTCTGCTTGAATCCGGGGACAAAGACAAAGCTGGGTTTAGCTTTCTGTATTTTCTGCCCTCAATTCTTTTGCTCTGTTCTTCTCCCCTCCTGTTTCCAATCGTTTGTTTGAGCTTCCAACGAAGAGGAAGTCAAGGGCGCCCCTTTTGTTTTTTCATTGACGTCCGTTCTTTCCCTCTGTTTTTCTCTTCTTCTCTGTATATTGTTTTTTTTTCCTCGTCTTCTCTTTGCCTCTGTTCTTAAAGAAAAGAGAATCACCCTGGCTCCTGGAACCTGCTGCTTGCAGTTGCAGACGAAGATGGCAGTGTGGAAGGGCTGTTCTACCAACACTGCTTCCTCTCCTCTGTTTTTTGTCTTTTCTCTGTTTGGTTTCTTTTTTTCTTGCTTTCTGGATTCCTTCTTCGTCTCTTTTTCTGTGGCGTCTTCCTGACAAGCTCTGGTTCTGAGACGAAGACGTGAGGTTGCTGGGCGAATCGGACGCTCTCCTCTGCTTCGTCTTGTTTTTCTTCTTCGTCCTCTCTTGTCTTTATTTCTGTCTTTTTTTCGTATATGTGTCTGTCTCTCCCTCTCTGTAATGTCTGTCTTTCCCTCTCTTCTTTATTTTCTTCCTCTGTCTCCCTGTGCTTTTCCCGGTTCGTTCCTCCCTGTTTTTTTTTCTCTGTTTGCTCGTCTCTGTTTTTCCTGGGTTTTTCTGTTCGTTCTTGTCTCTCGTTCTTGGTGTTTATGTTTTTCTTTCCCCTCTTCGTGTTCTAGCTCCCCCCCCCCCCCCTTTTCTGTTCGGTCCCTTCTCTGGTTATTATAACCAGAGAATGCCATGCGGTCGCCTCCAGATAATGAGGCGACCATGCATGGATTTTAATGCAGGAGTAAGGGCATCCGTTTTTTTTGGGTCGGGTGAAGAAGATGAACAGCGTTGATGTTAATGGCCATTTTCGTTTTGGTCCTTGATGTTTTGAATGTTTGAAGTCAAGTCTTTGGGTAAATTGTAATTGGACCCCTGCATCTCACCGCCATTTACACATTGGTCCTTGGATTTTAATTTCTTGCAATTTTAACCAGACTCAGCCCTAAACTTTGATAATTTTTCAATTAAGCCCCTGATTTCATTAATTAAACTAATTCCAAGTTCAATTAAGTCTCAAAACTTATCAACTCTTTAATTAAGCCCTTGATTTAATTAATTAAACTAATCCAAAGTTTAATTAAGTTCACAATCTTCCAATTTATATTGTCTTGACCCAAATTTCAATTTATTCTTCATTTATTTCATTATTTATTTATTTATTTTAAATAATTTATCATTATTTATTTTTATTATTTTTTCATCTTTTGTCATCATTTTGTTATTATCACTTTTCAGGAAATACAGTAAGAAAAAGAAAAGGAAAATAAAAAGAATAAAAGGATAAAAAATTAGGTTATGACAGTTGCTTCTTTTTTATAATATTTACGATACAAAGATATTGAAAAATTTTATTTTCTCTTGGCTTTGCATAATAAATTTATAAAGAAAAGTAGATACAAAAAGAACTTTTGCTTCTTTTTTTTTTAGAGTCTTGAAAACTTTGAAAATAGTAAATTGACATACGACCTTTACAAAAAGATGTTGAAATCAAGAAATAAGTCATTTGAAAGGCCACCCACTTTTTTTGTTTTTTTTTTTGAAATGGTACGCGAAGGATTTCGCGAGTGGTTTAATTGTTTCAGGCGACCTGCCCGATGAAGAATAAAACGCGAAAAGGGTTTTGCGAGTGGTCTAATTGTTCCATGCAACCTGCCCGATAGGAAGAAGAAACACGAAGGATTTTCGCGAGTGGTCTAATTGTTTCAGGCGACCTGCCCAATGAAGATAAAATGCGAAAAGGGTTTCGCGAGTGGTCTAATTGTTACAGGCGACCTGTCTGATGAAGAAAATAAAACGCGAAAAGGGTTTCGCGAGTGGTCTAATTGTTCCAGACAACCTTCCCGATGAAGATAAAATGCGAAAAGGGTTTCGCGAGTGGTCTAATTGTTCCAGGCGACCTACCCGATAAAGATAAAATGCGAAAAGGGTTTCGCGAGTGGTCTAATTGTTCCAAGTGACCTGCCCGTTGATAAAATGCGAGGAAACTCGCAGGTGGTCAAATTATTCCAGGCGACCTGCCCGTGGTGAAAAATACAGAGAGAAATTTCAACATTTTGTTTTTTTTTTTAAGAAGTGGTCTTATTGCAATGAGTGACCTACCCATGTGGGAAAATACAAAAAAAAGGTCTCATCAGTGCATTATCCTCGAGATGGGACCTCAAAAGAGCACTCAAAAGCGAGATGAGGGCTCAAAGGAGCATTTAAAAATGAGGTGAGGGCTCGAAGGCGCACTTAAAAGGAGATGAGGGCTTGAATGCGCTCTCAAAAAAGGAAGTAGGGTTAGGAAACGCACTACCTTGGATGGTCAAGGGCTTAAAGGAGCATTTAAAAGGAGGTAGGGTTAAGAAACACACTACCTTGAATGCTCAAGAGCTTAAAGGCTCACTCAAAAAAGAGGTATGGTTAGGAAACGCACTACCTTAGGGATGGAAAATGAAAGGTGGTGGAAAAATACAAAGATTTTTCAGGTGGCTTAATTCTTATGGGCGGCCTGCCTAGGTTGAAAATTTCTCAAAAGTGAAAAATTTCAAAAGCAATTTCAATCTTGGCCATTTCAAGGTGGCCTTCCATTTGATGGATCCCATCAGAAATTTCTCTTGTGAAATTTGCAAAACTCATTGTCCAATGTCTCAAAGTTGAGATGATATGCATGCATCTTTACCTGATTTGAAATATAAGTCCCCATTTCTTCTTGATCTTCTTGTTGCTTGATTGATGAGGACTTGCTATCTCTGATTTGGGTTATCTTCATTGTTTGGCTTCTAGCTCAGCCTTCATGTAAGTCTTTTTCCAGATTTGTTTACACAGCTCAGCTTTCATGGTGCCCATCATGACCCACTGTCTTGCTAGAGATTTTCTGTCTCTTTATATAATTTGAAAGGATCATTCATTACCCAGTCTCACTGCTAAAAATATTCGATGTCACTTGCAGAAAAGATCAAGTTGTCTTTTGTAAACCAAAATGCCCTCTTATCTTGTTGTAGGAAATGTTCTTCTCTTTTTTCTACAAGGGATTGATTCTCCTTCTAAACACAATGTTGCCCCCTTGTACTGGTCATTGCCCCTAAGTGTGCTTTGTCAGCGACTTAGACAAATAATGGTTTTAAGAGACCATTCTCTCATTTCTCTTCTTTTTATTTTGGTGAAGGAATATGGGTCGAGAATGAATCTTGAAATCTTGATCTTGCATTTTGAAAACAAAGATTGTTTCGATGTGAGTTTAAAACAATTTGCTTTTGAAATCTTACAACTCCTTGGTTATTTTCTTTCTTGGAAAAGAGATTATTTACTCTTGTGTTTGGCGATGAAGTGACCTTCTGTTTTTATAGGTTTTCAAAGTGAAGGGCTCAAGAAGAAGCTCGAGGTTTTGTTTGGGAAAAATTGTCTCTTTTTGAACACTCATTTTTATCAGCATGAATAATAATGAGTAGTCATGAATCTTATGAAAAAGTATTCTTTGCATTTTGATAACAGTGTTTATTGTTCCAGGTTGCTTGCTTGCTTGATTAAAAAGGATTTCTACAAGCACATAATGTAGGTTGTGGCTTTTTGCTACGAAAGAAAATGAATAAGGCTCAAAGAGTGTTTCAGGGTTTCAAAGACTGAGGATCACTATCAGCAGTTCGACTCTTTATGTCGTTCATCTTTTCTTTTGCCGCTCTTCTTTGATTTGCTACTCTCCCCCCTTTTTTTTTGCTAAGGCATACTCACTTTATCTTGGTTGTCACTTTTTCTTATGATTTGGGCATGCCCTCTAACATTTGAGTTTCTTGAGCTATTATGCCTTTTTGTCTTTCTCACGGCCTTTTTCATTGAAATTTTCTCTTGCCCCCAGTATGGGGTGTGATCCTAGTCGAGATATTTTTATGAAAAAAAAGTAATTTAGGCTCAAAAAGGGATCGCAAGGGATGTACTTATTTCAGAACGTGAAAGGAATAACAAAGATGACATTTCCTCATTTCAAGCACAAGCAGTTAAGATCAATAAACTTTGACCTCGTCTAGTGTGATGGTTTGGTCTTTGCAAAGAGATGCATTTCATGAGTCATGAGCATCGAGTTTACTACATACCATTATTCATACATTTAAAACACATGGTTCAAGAGTCACGGGGTAAAGGTGATATTTCATTTTCTATTTGTGCATTTTGGTTTAGAGCTTAGTCACCTCAATGAAGGAGTTGCTAGATTCATGTGTCATTCTACAAGTAGAATGTCAAAAATAATGTTTTGAATAAACATCAAATTATTTTTGAAATCAAAATGCAAGTTCAATTTTTCAAAACTCCAATAGGGAAACTGATTTTGGTAAAAAAAGATGAATTGCGTCTATGAGGTCACGCGAAGGTGTATTTGTGAGTTCCTAAAAGAAAACTCTCTCAGGAAAATGAATAATGCTTGGTCGTAAACACGATTGAATGACAAACTCATTATTTCATTGAAACTTTGGAAATGAAACTTAACAACAAAGAACTTATGCCAACATCTTGGGTTATGAATACTGGCATGGTAACACATAAAGGGGCTAAACATTTAGCGATCATTGATTGGAATTTCCAGAATCTTTCAATCATTCATTCTCCTCGACAAGGGCATTTTTTCAACAGTTAGTTGAAGTCATATGTAGACCATTCTCGGCCTAATATCACCATAGCTTTATCTTCAAGATAGTTGATTTCTGGGAGTCGGTGTGAAGAAATTAGCTATAGGAAGGGTAGGTGCCTTGACAACCAACTTCAGTGTTTTTCCCTTTTCCAGTCAAAACTGTTCTTCTCAATCGGGTCAGAAATCTTACCTATCCCTATGGCTTGTTCAATCCTCTCAGCTATAACAACCAGGTTAGTGAAATGTTGTGCAGAGCTTCCAACCAGGTATTCAAAGTATGAGGCCTTGAAAGTGTTGACAAACAAGTTGATCATCTCTTTTTCCAACAAATGAGGATTAACCTGTGCGGCAGCCTCATGCCATCTTTGAGTGTATTCTCTTATGGACTTCTTGTTGTCCTTTTCCATAGCTTGCAAGCTTGATCTATCAAGGCCCACATCCATATTGAACTTATATTGCCTAATGAAGACATCAATTAAGTCCTTCCATTTTTTTTTATCTTGGTATTGTCCAATCGTATATACCAAGTAAAGACAACATCACTCAAACTGTCTTGAAAGAAGTGAATCAACAGTTTCTCGTTATAGACCACCTCAACCATTTTGTTGCAGTATGCCTTAAGATGAGTTACAAGGCATTGAGTTCTTGTATATTTAATGAATTCTGGCACCCTAAACTTCTTAGGAATGACTACGTTAGGTACCAAACACATCTTGACAGCTTTCACCAGGTCACACAAATGGTTTCCCTCAACTGCCCTTACCCTATCTTCTAGGGCAGTCCATTTTTCCAGACCCTCTTCTTTTACCATCTTTCCCTTTTGAGATTCCTTCTCTATATAATCAATAGTAGATGATATTCTCGTGGGGTATGTTGGCTGGAAATGTATGGCTTGTTGAAATTCAGTTGACACCCCATTTGCCTCCAGATTTTGTGGATCGAAATGAGTTACATGCATAACTTCAGGGTGAGCTATAAGTGTTGCTTTTCCAGATTTAGATCTCAAAGCCTGTTCAAGTAGACTAGTAAGTCTTGCAACTTCTTCTTTTAGACTTTCCAACTCTTTTTGGTGTTGGGCTTCCAATTGGGATTTTTCTTCATTTTCCATTTGTCTTTTCCGCAATCGAGTGATATAGGTGGGTTTCAATGGGGAACCTATTTCAACCTGTAAATGTAAATCATGCAATTATGCAAAAATATTGATTCAATTAAAAAAATGCATATGAAATGCAGACTCAACCCTTCACGGGGTAACAACCTAATAGGAAGATCTTAATTGTTGAGTGCATCAAGGGGTTGGTCATTATCTAGCTTCAAAGGGTCTCTCGCATGCTCAGTGATCGTCCTTGAAAGAACGATTTGAGGCTTACAAGTAGTGTAAAAATAGAGGCCTTGAGTAATATCATATTGACATATCAACCATTATCAAGTAAGCAATCAAACGAGAGTTGGATGGTTTCACGAGTCTTACCCAGGCTAAAACCGTTGGGGTACCGCTACTTCCCCACTTATCCTAGATTGTAAAGTGTGTGATCTTGAAGTGATGCATGGCATTATAAATAAGGATGCATGCTAAAACAGTAAAAAACGATAACTATATGAACACAACATAACAAACATCATAACAATTGAGAAATAAAAGGCAAAGTTTAGTCCTAAAGGTCCCCAGTGGAGTCATCATACTGTCGCACCCGACATCACGACGACCTTAAAAATTAAATGAAAAGAACAGAGTTCTAGCATCTTGTTCTTTTGAGGGAAAAATGTCTAGTTTAAGGAGTCACCACCTAGTATTATGGTCATTAGGAACCCCAATTGGTCAACAGAGATTCTATGATACGGGACTGGTTACGCAAAAGGGAAGATGTTATCACCCTTTAAGCGTTCCGCCTGAGGCAGACTGCATTGCTGGTTTTGTCTAAAATTGCTAAGAATTTGTTTCTTTTTTTTTTCTATTTTTTTATTCTTCCTTTCATGTTCCTGACTCTAGCGTCAGTGAACAATTCCTACGAATATTTTCAACTCTGACGTTGGTAAATATCGCTCAAATCCAAAAATATGATACTCCTGACTGTAGCGTCAGTGAATAATTTCGCAAAAAAAAATTAATTTGAAGAAGAAATCTTCTATGCCAATTTTTCTTGTTTATCCTTTGTTATTATTTTCTCTTTTTAGATTGAAAATTAAAATAAAAAAAGGAAGCGTTGCACAACATATTTGCATTTAGCAATAATAATCCATTAATTGAGCACATAGCTAAAAAAAATACAAAACACAAAGAAAAAAAATAAAACAAAGTGTGAGGGGCCCACAAATAAATTAACGAAGATCCCCAAATATTTTTAAAATTTTCTTATATAAAAAAAGAGCTCGTTTGATCAAATATCAAACTAGAATGGGCATAAAAATTATGGTCATGGCATAAGGGTGTGTTTTGCCAAACACACCCTTAGGAACAACAATTGGGCCGGGTTGGAAGCCCAGACCCGGTCCACTCTTTTTTTTTTAGCCGGATCAGCCCAACCATAAAAATAAAGTAGCACCCTTAGGCTAATTATTATCAAAATTCATGGAGCACAAGTCACAACAAAGGGAAAAGAGGAATAAAATGAGAAAAGTCTACCATGAAAATAAAGTTTACACAAACCAGGAAGTTATCATGTCTGATCCATTGCAAGCAAGAGTGGCCAGCTTGGCTGGCATTGATAAACTGATTATTCTATTAAGATATATATAGCTATGTTGTAATCTAATTTTGGTTTATTGGTTTTAAATTTATTTTTACGAGGTTTAAAATATAAAATTAAAAGATCAGAGATTTATTTCGATGAAAGTGTGATTTGTCAACTTGCATGAAAACTAGGGACTACAATGTGCTTTTGTCATTCTATCTTTATCTTCAAGATAATCCCTATCTTCAAGATAATCCATGTCTTCAAGATGATGATAGTCATCCGCTTTCAAATTTAATTCTTAATCAAATTCAAACTTCAAAGAAGAAAATGAGTTTGATTGAAACTTGATTTTTCACACGCGAAGGGACTCTTGCACTATAAATACAGATTTCAATGTATGCAGGAAAAAAAAGAGGAGGACGATTAAAAAAAAACCCTAAACGGCAGAAACTCCAGGGGAGGGCCATTATCAAAAACTCTAAAAAAAAAAAAAATTAAATAAATAAAAAAGGGGCGGCGAACCCTATACTAGCCGCCGCCCCCCTCAGCCCCTTTCCTTTTTTTTTCTAGCCCGGCCCCCTCAGCTCATCCCCATAACCTACACTGAGCAGAACACAAAAAAAAAAGCCATCTTCCTCAGCCTGAGGCCGCCCCCTCCGAGAGCAAAAAGCTCTTTCCTCACAGCCGGGAACCCTTTCCTGTCATCTTCTTCCCCAAGGTCAAGAGAGGAAACAAGAAACTAAAATGACAAAACTGCCAAAAAGCAACCCGTTGCCGCAGCACTGTGTGTTTCCTACAACTCCAGCAGCAACGCAGCGGCAACCGTGCGTCTCCTCCCTTGCATCAGTTGTCCATCCTGCACCAGCCGTATCTCTAGCAAACCATCCTCTCTGCATAGCACCGTCCCTGCCCCTCACGGCTGGCTTCCTATTCATGGGAAATACAGCAGCAAAGTTGCTTCACGTTGACAACAGCAGGACTCCAGCCTCAGCCATTAAACAGTGTTGCCTCCAACTGAGAATTCCATCCTCAACATTGTTTGCAGTCAAGATTAGTAACAGCAACAGCAGCAGAGGGAACCCATCTTTTCTTTCCTCCTCGCCTAAAGCAACAATCACCGGCGTCAGCTACACCCCTGCACTTCCAGCAACAGCCTTCTCTTTTCAGTAGTGGCAGCACGAATTTCAGTGATTTAAGCAGCAGCCACCGTGAGCAACAGCAGCTGTTTCTCCTCAGCCACGGTTGCAGACCTCCCCCCTCAGCATTAGCATGAAAAGAAAACCAGAAGAGTGAGAAGGAAAACGGATGAGCACAGTAGAGACAAGGAGAGCACGGGAAGAAGACCAGGGGAAGAATGAAAAGAAAACAGAGGAGAAGAAAACGTTTCAGTTGGCCAGCCCTCCATCACCATCATCTTCATCTTCAAGTGCAGCAACAGGTAAGCTTCGGTTTGCATTTTAATTACCATGTTTCTGTAGCAGGCGTGCGTGAGCAGTTCATGCACGCCTGCAGGTAAAAAAAAAAATGAAAGCAAAAAGGAAAACGGGTTACCAGCTTATGCTAGTAACCGGGTTTGGGCTGGTTGGTTCAAGCCCAGCCCGTATGCGATAGGCCTAGATCCGGCCCCCAAAAAAGAAAACAAAAATATATAAAAATAAAAATATTTTTTTTCTTGTAAATATAAAATTTTGCAGATTTATTCACTGGCACCAGAGTCAGGAATACCGTACTTTGTGGGTTGCGTAATATTTATCAACGTCAGAGTTAGAAATATTCATAGATGAATATTCTATGATGCTAGAGTTAGGAATATTATAGGATGACCATAAGAACGGAACACAAACAAACCTTTAGCAATTTAAGACAAAACCAGCAATGCAGCTTGTCTCAGGTAGGACATTTAAGGGGTGATAGTATCTTCTCTTTCGCGTAACCAGTCTTGTATCATAGAATCTCTGTTGACCAGTTAGGGTTCCTAGTGACCATAATACTAGGTGGCGACTCCTTGAACAAGACATTTTCCCTTTAAAAAAACAAGATGTCAGATATCTGTTCTTTTTCCATATAGTGATTAATTTTTAATCGGTCGCCGTGATGTCCAGGTGTGACAAGCTCTATCATGCCATTTTGGAACGGTTGAACCGGTAGAAAACAAGATTGGATATCAGCAAATAGAATTGCTGAAACCATGAAATCTTATTGATTGACTTAGTCTGATCTCTCTCTTTTACTTTAATTTTCAAGGGATGAGTTACCGTGCCTCTAATGATGTCAAACTAGCTTCATTTGCTGAGTAAACATTGTTCCGGTTAGATGAAGTATCCTGCTCAAGTGGGTTTCTTCCGATGAAAAATCCAGGCTGTTTAGGCTGA
>Ga0307517_10009033_pt1 | contig 14208 bp, 12 predicted proteins | sample 23_EM_MG_FD_194515 | JGI IMG/M metagenome (GOLD analysis project Ga0307517, IMG submission 194515) | Populus trichocarpa ectomycorrhiza microbial communities from riparian zone in the Pacific Northwest, United States - 23_EM | ecosystem: Host-associated > Plants > Roots > Unclassified | place...
ATCCTGACGATGACCATCCTCGGCGGCACCAGCGGCCTGACCGGCCCGGTGCTGGGCGCGCTGATCATCACGCTGCTGCCCGAGCTGCTGCGCAGCTTCCGCGACTTCCGCACGATGATGAACGGCGCGATCCTGGTGCTGATCGTGCTGTTCCTGCCCAAGGGCCTGTGGGATCCGAAACGCATCCGGCAATGGTTCGGTCGGGGAGCGCGTTGATGCTGAAACTCGCCAACGTTTCCAAGCATTTCGGTGGCCTCGCGGTGCTGCAGGACGTGAGCTTCGACGTTCCCGCCGGCAAGGTCTTCGGCCTGATCGGGCCGAACGGTGCGGGCAAGACGACGGTGTTCAACCTGATCACCGGCCTGCTCGCACCGAGCGGCGGCGCGATCGAGCTGCAAGGCCAGAACCTGCTCGGGTTCGCGCCGCACCAGATCACGCGCAAAGGCATCGCCCGCACCTTCCAGAACATCCGCATCTTCAAGGACATGACGCTGCTCGACAACGTCGTCGTCGGCATGCACAGCCACCTGAACTACGGCGTGCCCGGCTGGTTGTTCTCGCTGCCGGGCTTTCGCGCGCAGGAGCAGCGTGCGCGCGAGAAGGCGCGCGAACTGCTCGGCTGGGTCGGCCTGGCCGCGAAGGCCGGCGACACCGCAGACAACCTGTCGTACGGCGACCAGCGCAAGCTCGAACTGGCGCGCGCGCTGGCCACCGAGCCGAAGCTGCTGCTGCTCGACGAGCCGGTCGCCGGCATGAACACCGGCGAGAAGGTCGAGCTGATGGGCGAGATCACCAACATCGCCAAGCGCGGATACACGATCTTCATGATCGAGCACGACATGCGCTTCGTGATGGGCTTGTGCGAGCGCATCGCGGTGCTGAACTTCGGCCGCATCATCGCCGAGGGCACGCCGGACGAGATCAAGAACAACGCGGACGTGATCGAGGCCTACCTCGGGCGCGAGGATGACGAGGTGGTGACTTGAGCGCCCTGCTCGAGGTTCGCGATCTCGAGGTCGCCTACGGCCACATCGAGGCGGTGCAAGGCATCAGCTTCGAGGTCCACAGCGGCGAGATCCGCACGCTGGTCGGTGCGAACGGCGCGGGCAAGTCGACGACGTTGCTGGCGCTGTCGGGGTTGCTGAAACCGAAGGCCGGCTCGATCCGCTTCGAGGGCGAAGAACTCACGACGCTTCCGACGCACAAGATCGTCGAACGCGGTCTCGTGCAAGTCGCCGAAGGCCGCGCGATCCTGACCACGCTGACGGTGCGCGAGAACCTCGAACTCGGCGCCTACCGCCGCAAGGACCGCGCCGCGATCGCGGGCGATCTGGAGCGCGTGCTGGCGCTGTTCCCGCGCCTCGAAGAGCGCATCGGCGGTCTCGCCGGCAACCTCTCTGGGGGCGAGCAGCAGATGCTCGCGATCGGCCGCGCGTTGCTCGCGAAGCCGCGCCTGCTGCTGCTCGACGAGCCCTCGATGGGCCTCGCGCCCATCGTCGTGCAGGACATCTTCCGCAAGCTGCGCGAGATCAATACCGACGGCCTGACGATCTTCCTGGTCGAGCAGAACGTGCGCCAGGCGCTGAAGATCGCGACGCACGGCTACGTGATCGAGAACGGCAAGATCGTGCTCGACGGCAGCGGTGACGAGCTGTTGCACGACCCCAAGGTGCTGGCCGCCTACCTCGGTTCCTGACTCCGGTATTGCCCTGACTTGCGACGTGCGCGGCGCAGGCGCACGATGGTCGAATCCTCACTCACTGCGGATTCGCGCCATGAAGAAAGCCAGCACCGATCTCTCCCCGGCCGAAGCCGCATTGCGGGACGCCGCGCTCGAGTACCACCGCAGCCCCGTGCGCGGCAAGATCACCGTCGCGCCGACCAAGCCGCTGTCCAACCAGCGTGACCTGTCGCTGGCCTACTCGCCCGGCGTGGCCTATGCGTGTCTCGCGATCGAGGCCGACCCGGCGCTCGCGTTCGACTACACCTCGCGCGGCAACCTCGTCGGTGTCGTCACCAACGGCACCGCGGTCCTGGGCCTGGGCGACATCGGGCCACTGGCCGGCAAGCCGGTGATGGAGGGCAAGGGCTGCCTGTTCCAGAAGTTTGCCGGCATCGACGTGTTCGACATCGAGCTCGCCGAGCGCGATCCCGACAAGCTGGTCGAGATCATCGCCGCGCTCGAGCCGACGCTGGGCGGCGTCAACCTCGAGGACATCAAGGCGCCCGAGTGCTTCTACATCGAGAAGAAGCTGCGCGAGCGCATGAAGATCCCGGTCTTCCACGACGACCAGCACGGCACCGCGATCATCTCGTCGGCGGCGCTGCTGAACGGGCTCGAGCTCGTCGGCAAGAAGATAGCCGAGGTCAAGGTCGCGGTCTCGGGCGCCGGCGCGGCGTCGATCGCCTGCCTGGACCTGATGATCGAGCTCGGCGTGAAGCGCGAGAACGTGTTCGTCTGCGATTCGAAAGGCGTGATCCACGACCGGCGCGAGGACGTGCTCGACGCATCGAAGCGCCGCTATGTGCAGAAGACCCCGGCACGCACCTTGGCCGACGTGATGCAGGGCGCCGACGTGATGCTCGGCTGCTCGGCCGCCGGCGCGGTCACGGCCGACATGGTCAAGTCGATGGCCGACAAGCCCATCATCCTCGCGCTCGCGAACCCCGAGCCCGAGATCCGCCCCGAGCTCGCGAAACAGGTTCGGCCCGACTGCATCATCGCGACCGGGCGTTCGGACTACCCGAATCAGGTCAACAACGTCCTGTGTTTCCCGTACATCTTCCGCGGCGCGCTCGACAGCGGCGCAACCAGCATCACCGAGGCGATGAAGGTCGCCTGCGTGCGCGAGATCGCCGACCTGGCCAAGGCCGAGATCAGCGCCGAGGTCGCGTCGGCCTACGCCGGGCGCGAGCTGCGCTTCGGCCCCGACTATCTGATCCCGACGCCATTCGACTCGCGCCTGATCCTGCGCATCGCACCCGCGGTCGCCGCGGCCGCCGCCGCATCGGGCGTGGCCACGCGGCCGATCGCCGACATGGAGGCGTACCGCCAGTCGCTGCTGCGCTTCGTCACGCACACCGGCATGTTCATGCGCCCGGTGTTCGGCGCGGCGCGCGCCGATCCGCAGCGCGTCGCCTATGCCGAGGGCGAGGACGAGCGCGTGCTGCGCGCGGTGCAGATCGCGCTCGACGAGAAGCTCGTGAAGCCGATCCTGATCGGCCGGCCCGCGGTGATCGCGGCGCGCATCGAGCGCGCCGGCCTGCGGCTGCAGGCGGGGCGCGATTTCGAGGTCGTGAACCCCGAAGACGACGTGCGCTTCCGCCAGTACTGGGAGACCTACCACCGCCTGAATGCGCGCGACGGCGTCACGCCCGAGATGGCGAAGGCCGTCGTGCGGCGCTCGAACACGACGATCGCCGCGCTGATGGTGCATCTGGGCGACGCCGACGGCATGCTGTGCGGCCTGGTCGGCCGCTTCGAGGGCCACCTCGAGCATGTCGACGAGGTCATCGGCAAGCGCCAGGGCGCGCACGTCTACGCCACGCTGAACGCGTTGATGCTGCCCAAGCACACGCTGTTCGTCACCGACGCGTATGTCAACGAAGACCCGAGCGCCGAGCAGCTCGCCGACATCGCCGCGATGGCGGTCGAGGCGATCCAGCACTTCGGGCTGCCGCCGCGCGTGGCCTTCCTGTCGCACTCGGCCTACGGCAGCAGCAAGCGGCCGTCGGCGCGCAAGATGCGTGCGGCGCGCGACCTGTTCGTCGCGCGCATGCCCGAGGTGCCGGCCGACGGCGAGATGCACGGCGACCTCGCGCTCGACGAAGCGCTGCGCGAATCGGCGATGCCCGACTCCACGCTGACCGGCACCGCGAACCTGCTCGTGCTGCCGAACCTGGACGCGGCGAACATCCTCTACAACGTGCTGAAGATGACCGGCGGCCAGGGCGTGACGGTGGGGCCGATCCTGCTCGGCGTGAACGCGCCGGCGCACATCCTGACACCGGCGGCGACGGTGCGCCGTGTCGTCAACATGACAGCGCTGGCCGTGGCCCACGCGATCGCGCTGAAGCAGCGCGCGCGGTGAGGTTCCCAGGCGTCCGCGGCGTCGCCTTCAAATGCCGCAACAGACAGGAGTCTTCACATGAAGATGCTACTGACGGTCGCGATCCCGCATGAGCCTTTCAACGCTCTCGTCAAGAAGGGAAAGGCGGGCGAGGTCCTTGCGCACATTCTCGAAACGATCAAGCCCGAGGCCGCCTACTTCACGGAGCAGGACGGACAACGCGGCGGCGTCTTCGTCGTCGACGTGAAGAGCGCGTCGGATATTCCCGCTCTTGCAGAGCCCTTCTTTCTCAGCTTCCAGGCCGACTGCAAGTTCCGCATCCTGATGAGCCCGGAAGACCTGCAAAAGGCCGGCCTGGAGGCCATCGGCAAGAAGTGGGGGTGAGTGAGATCAGCCGACGCGCGCAAGAAAGGCGCCCAGGTGCTGCGCAAACAGCGCCGGCTGCTCGGCGACGCTCAGGTGCGAGGCTTCCTCGATCACGACGAGTTGCGCACCCTTGATGCGCTCGGCCATCGCCTGTGACATGCTGACCGGCGCGCCGACATCGAGCGCGCCGGCGATGATCAAGGCCGGGCACTGGACCGTGTTCAAACGATCCAGCCAATCGACCCCGCCGACCGCCTGGCAACAGGCGGCATAACCGACCGGATCGCAGCGCAGCACGGCCGCCCGGGCCGCCGCGACCGCCTCGGGCTGCGCGGCACGGAACGCGGCGCTGAAGTAGCGCTCCAGCACCGAATCGACGATCGCGGCCAGGCCGCCGGTCTGCACCGCCGTCACGCGCTCCTTGAATACCGCTGCCGCCGCCTCGGGGTACTTCGAACTCGTGTTCGCGAGCACCACCGCCTTGACCAGCTCGGGGTAGCGCACCGCGAGCCCTTGCCCAACCATGCCGCCCATCGACAAGCCGATCCACACGACCGGGCCGCGGCCCCATTCGCGGATCAGGCGCGCCGCGTCGTCGACCAGATCGTCCATCGTGTACGGGCCTGCCGGCACGGCCGAGCCGCCGTGGCCGCGATGGTCGTAGCGCAGCACCGGGTGATTCTCAGACGCCAGCTGCGCGGCGAGCGCGTCCCACATGTGCAGGTCCAGGCCGAGCGCGTGGCTCATCACGATCGGCGTGCCGGTCGCGGCCGCGCCCTGCACCGCCGCCTTCAGCTGCGGCTGGCTGAAAGTGTGGTGCGTCGCGACGCGCGCCGCGGCCGACAGCGGTTGGGGCGCGGGCAGCAGGCCTTCTTCGCGAAGAATATCCATCGTCAGCTTGAACGCGGTGTTGGCGGCCGGCACGCCGCAGTAGATCGCGCCCTGCATCAGCGTTTCCTTGATGAGCCCCAGCGGGACGCCGCCGCGGATCGCCGCCTTGCAGTGCAGCTCGAACTCTTCCCAGCGCGCCAGCCCCATCGTCATGCCGAGCACGAGCAGGCGGCGCGTCGTGTGGTCCAGCCCCGGACGCCCCCAGATGTCGTGCCACGCATAGCGCGTGATCAGGCTCTGGAACTCGGCGTTGAACTCGGTCGCGTTGTTCAGCGACTTGTCCACCCATGCATCGCCGAGCACCGCACGGCGGTTTTGCAGGCCGCGGTCGAAATCGTCTTGCTGTTGAGTCGTCGTCATGTGCATGCCTCGTTGATCGTCGCCCATTGCGGCTGCGCCAGCGCGCTCGCGTGGCGCGCGATCGTGTCGACATCGAACACCGCGCGCAGCGCACCGGGCAGGAACTTGTCGCGCAGCTCCGCGTCGGCCGCCACGGCCGCCAGCGCCACGTTGAGCAAATGCATGCGCTCGCCGACCGCCTGGGCCGACCACGCTTCCAGCAGCGCATGCGCGCGGGATTTGCCGATGTGCGTGGCCAGCAGCATCGCGACGCCCTCGGCGAACACCAGCCCCTGCAGCGCATCGATGTTGCGGCGCATGCGCGCGGTGTCGACCTTCAGGCCGGCGGCGGCATCGGCGAGCGCGTTGACCGCGCCATGCGCCGACATGAACAGACCCGGCCACTCGGCCAGCTCGGCCTGCCAGTTGCCCAGGCCGCGCTCGTGCTCCTGCGGCATCGTCGCGAGCAGCGCGGCGACGCGGTGCGGTGCGCGCAGTGCGGCGGCCAGCGCGATCATCGAAGCGACCGGGTTGCGCTTGTGCGGCATCGCCGACGAGCCGCCGCGGCCCGCGCCGCTCGGCTCGGCCAGCTCGCCGACCTCGGCCTGCGCAAGCAGCGAAATGTCCTTCGCGATCTTGCCGAGCACACCGCACAGCACGCCGACCTCGCAGCCGAGCGCGACCCATTCGTCGCGTTGGGTGTGCCAGTTGCCCGGAGCGAGGCCCAACCCCAGCGCGGACGCCATGCGCTGCGCCACCGCGGTGCCCTTGTCGCCCATCACCGACAGCGTGCCGACCGCGCCGCCGAGCTGCAGCTTCAGCGCATGTTGTGCCGCGGCGCGAAGCCGCTGCCGGCAACGCAGCAGCGGCGCCGCCCAGCCGACGAGCTTGAAGCCGAAGCTGACCACGAGCGCCGGCTGCAGCAGCGTGCGGCCGAGCATCGGCGCGTCGCCGTCGCGTTGCGCGAGCGCACGAATGGCGTTGATCAGGTCGCCCAGCCGGGCATCGATCAGCGCCAGCGCGCGCCGAGTCGCGAGCACCATCGCGGTGTCAATCACGTCCTGGCTGGTGCTGCCCCAATGCACGTAGCCGGCGGCCTCGGCGTCGCTGGCCGCGACCTCGGCCGTGAGCTGCTTGACGAGCGGGATTGCGAGCGTGCCCGCGACCGAGCTCGCCGCGATCAGGCGGCCAAGGTCGAAGCGCTCGACGCGGCAGGCCTGCACGATCAACGGCGCCACATGCGCCGGAATCACGCCCTCGGCGGCCTGCGCATGCGCGAGCGCGGCCTCGAAATCCAGCATGCCCTGGACAATGGCCGCATCGGCGAAGACCGCGCCGATCTCGGGCGTGGACAGGAACTGGTCGAAGATCAGCGCGGTCATCGTGTCGGGGTCGGCTCGCGGTCGCAAATCGTTGAGGGGGCGAATCGGCTCACGCGGGTTCGCCTTCGTGAAACTCGGCCAGTCGGCTCGCCAGCACCTTGTCGACGCGCTTGCCGTCGAGGTCGACGACCTCGAAGCGCCAGTGGTCCCACTCGACCGAATCGGTGGTGCGCGGCAGCCGGCCGAGCAGCAGCATGATCATGCCGGCCAGCGTGTTGTAGCGCCCGCGGTCTTCCTCGGGCAACTCCTTCAGCGCGAGCCGGTCTTTCAGCTCGGGCACCGGGATCAGGCCGTCGAACAGCCAGCTGCCGTCGGCGCGCTGCACGGCCCAGGAGTCGCCGTCGGTCGGCGTCGAGAACTCGCCGGTGATCGCCTCCAGCACGTCGCGCACCGTGATCATGCCCTGGACCTCGCCGTATTCGTCGACGACGAAGACGAGCTGCGCACTCGACGCACGAAACTGCTCCAGCAACTCCATGCCCGACAGCGTCTCGGGCACGAACACCGGCGATTGCAGGCCCTCGGACAGCGCCAGCGGCCCGCCCTTCATCATCTGCTGCAGCAAGGTCTGCGCCGAGATGATGCCGACCACGTCGTCCAGACCGTTGCGGCACACCGGGTAGCGCGAATGCTCCTCGTCGCCGATCACCTTCAGCACGTCGTCGGGCGTGCCGGCGACGTCGAGCCAGATGATCTCGGCGCGCGGGATCATCATCGAGCCGACCTGCCGGTCGTCGAGGCGGAACACGTTGCGCACCATCGCATGCTCCTGCGCCTCGATCACGCCGGCGTCCAGGCCTTCTTCGAGGCTCGCGGCGATCTCTTCCTCGGTCACGCTGCGGTCCGGGTTGCCACGCACGCCGAGCAGCCGCAGCGTGCCCTCGGTACACCACGACAGCAGCTTGATGAACGGCCGCGTGATCAGCGAGAGCCACTCCATCGGCCGCGCGACGATGCGCGCCACCGACTCGGGATACATCAGCCCGAAGCGCTTGGGCACGAGCTCGCCGAAAATGATCGTCAGAAAGGTGATGACGACCACGACCATCGCGGTGGCGGTGATGTCGGCCGGGCGCTGCTCGATGTGGAAGGTGTCGTGCAGCCAGCGCGCGAACGGCGCCGAGAACGCCGCGTCGCCGACGATGCCGTTCAGGATGCCGATCGAGGTGATGCCGACCTGCACCACCGAGAGAAACTTGGTCGGGTTGTCGTGCAGGTCGAGCGCGGCTTGCGCGCCCGAATCGCCCGCCTCCAGCATCACCTGCAGCCGCGCCTTGCGGCTCGCGGTCAACGCCATCTCGGACATCGCAAACAGCGCGTTCAGCAGGATCAGGAAGAACAGAAGGGCAACGTCCATGCGGGGCGCGCGGCAATGCGGGATGGGCAGGTTAGCAGAATCCATGGCCCCGCCCTGTAGGATCGACCCATGAACTACCTGATCGGCGACGTGCAGGGCTGCTGCGACGCGCTCGACCGCCTGCTCGCGAAAATCGATTTCTCGCCCTCGCGCGACCGGATCTGCGTGCTCGGCGACCTCGTCAACCGTGGCCCGAAATCGCTGGAGACGCTGCGCCGGCTGCGCGGATTCGGCGCGGCGGCGACCTGTCTGCTCGGCAACCACGACCTGAACCTGCTCGCGGTCGCGCAGGGCGTGCGCCCGCCGCACCGCGGCGACACGATCGTCGAGATCCTCGAGGCGCCGGACCGCGCCGAATGGCTGGACTGGCTGCGCCAGCGCCGCATGGCAGCCCTCGAGAGCGGCTGGCTGGCGGTGCACGCCGGCGTCGTCCCGCAATGGGACGCGGCGCAGACGCTGGCGCTGGCGGCCGAGGTCGAGGCGCTGCTGCAGGGCGACGGCCTGCGCGAGTTCCTGCCGCAGATGTACGGCGACCAGCCCGAGCGCTGGAGCGACGAGCTCGTCGGCCCGCCGCGCTGGCGCTTCATCATCAACGCACTGACGCGCATCCGCTTCGTCGCCGCCGACGGCACGATCGACCTGCAGGCCAAGGACGGCCCGGGCAGCGCGCCTGCCGGCTTCAAGCCCTGGTTCGACGCCCCGCAGCGCCGCACCCTGGGCACGCCGATCGCGTTCGGCCACTGGGCCTCGCTCGGCCTCGTCAGCCGGCCCGACCTGATCGCGCTCGACACCGGCTGCGTCTGGGGCCGGCAGCTCAGCGCGATGCGCGTCGACGGCGGGCGCCGCGAGCTGATCCAGGTCGAGTGCGCGGCCGATTGAACCCGCGGGGGCCCGCGACGATGGAACGCTTCACGATCTCACTCGACGACCGGCTGGCCGAGCAGTTCGACGCCTGGATGACGCAGCGCGCCTACGCGAACCGCTCGGAGGCGATTCGCGACCTGCTGCGTGCCGAGATCGGCCGATCGCAGCTCGAGACCGGCGGCGCCGGCAAGCACTGTGTGGCCTGCCTGTCGTACGTGTTCAACCACCACGAGCGCGAACTCGCCGAACGCCTGACGGCGCTGCACCACGCACACCACGACCTGAGCGTGTCGACGATGCATGCCCACCTCGACCACGACCATTGCCTCGAAACCACGATCCTGCGCGGCCCGACCGCACGCGTGAGCCGCTTCGCCGATGCCGTCTGCGCCGAGCGCGGTGTGCACCACGGCAAGCTCAACATCATCAGCGTCGAGCTGCACCAGCCGCACGGCGGGCGCTCGGTGGCGCCGCACGTGCACCTGAAACCCGCGAGCTGAGGGGCATGCGCATGGTATGAAGATTGCATAATTCTTCATACCCATGGACCTCGCCGCCCTGCCCCACGACCTGCTCGGCCTGTGCGCGGTCGTGCTGCTGCTCGGCCTGCGCCATGGCTTCGACGCCGACCACCTCGCCACCATCGATGCGCTGACGCGCCATCATCTGCAGCGCGGCAGCGGCCAGGCGCGCGGCATCGGTGCGCTGTTCTCGCTCGGCCATGGGGTGGTCGTGATCGTGGTCGCACTGGCGGTGTCGCAGCTCTCGCACCGCTGGCAGGTTCCGCCCTGGTTGATGGCGTTCGGGGCCTGGACGTCGATCGCCGTCCTGCTCCTGCTCGCCGTGCTGAACATCGCGAGCCTGCGGCGCACGGCGCGCCACGCGCATGCACGGCCGGTGGGCTTGCGCGGCCGCTGGCTCGGCGACCTGGGCCGTGGCGGGCCGCTCGCCGCGGCCGGCACCGGTGCCCTGTTCGCGCTCTCGTTCGACACGCTGAGCCTGGCGGCGCTGTTCGCCGTCAGCGCCAGCCATCACGGCGGCTGGCAGGCGGCGCTGCTGTGCGCGCTGGTGTTCACCGGCGGCATGCTCGCCACCGACGGCCTGAACGGCCTGTGGATCACCCGGCTGCTGCGCCGCAGCGACCGCGGCGCGCTGGCCGCGTCGCGGGGCATGGGCTGGGCGGTCGTCGCGGTGAGCCTGTTCACGGCCGGGCTGGGCCTGATCGGCCAGCTGTCCGTCGACGCGGTCGAGCTGCCCGGGCTGCTCCCGGGCGGCATCGTCGTCGGCGTGCTGCTCGCGGCCTTCCTGCTCGGGCGCGTCAGCCCCGGCGCCACCGCGGCCGAGCGCGTATGAAGAAAAGATCAAACCGGTGCGAATCCGGGACGGCAGCGGCCGCGTAGACGCTCGCATCGCACGCCGCACCGCGGTGGCACTCACCGAGGTCGCGCATGCCCCCGAATCGATTCACGTTCTCGCTGCCGCTCGCGCTGCTGGCCATCGCCCCGGTTGCGGTGGGCCAGCCGGTGCAGCTCGCCCCGGTCACCGTGGTCGGCAACTACAACAACGCCGTCGGCAGCTCCGACGCGGCCAGCCAGGGCACGGTCACGGCCAAGCTGATCGAGAGCCGGCCCACGCTGCGCCCGGCCGAGCTGCTCGAGTTCGTGCCCGGCGTGATCGTCACGCAGCACAGCGGCGACGGCAAGGCGAACCAGTACTTCCTGCGCGGCTTCAACCTCGACCACGGCACCGACTTCGCGACCTTCGTCGCCGGCATGCCGGTCAACATGCCGACGCACGCCCACGGCCACGGCTACACCGATCTCAACTGGCTGCTGCCCGAGCTCGTCAACCGGATCAGCTACAAGAAGGGCCCGTACTACGCCGACGAGGGCGACTTCTCGTCCGCCGGCGCGGCCCATATCGGCCTGTTCGACACGCTGCCGCGCGGCATCGCGTCGCTCACCCTCGGCGCCCATGGCTACGGCCGCGCACTCATCGCCAACAGCCGCCAGGCCGCTGACGGCGACCTGCTCTACGCGATCGAGACGGCGCACAACGACGGCCCGTGGGAGAACCCGGAGAAGTTTCACCGGATCAACGGCGTGCTGCGCTACAGCGCCGGCGAGCCCGGCAACCGTTCGGCGCTCACTGCGATGGCGTATTCGGCGGGCTGGAACGCGACCGACCAGATTCCGCAGCGCGCGGTCGATCAAGGCCTGGTCGGCCGCTACGGCGCGATCGACCCGAGCGACGGCGGCAACACCTCGCGCTACAGCCTGTCGTTCGAGACCGAACGCCGGCTGGCCGACGGTGGCTTCAAGCTCAACGCCTACGTGATCCAGTCGCGGCTGAACCTGTACTCGAACTTCACGTTCTTGCTGGACGATCCGGTGAACGGCGACCAGTTCGAGCAGGCCGAGCAGCGCCACGTGTTCGGCCTGGCGACGAGCCGCAGCTGGAACACCACGCTCGGTGGCCGCGACAGCAGCAACACCCTCGGGCTGCAACTGCGCCACGACCGCCTCGACCCGGTCGGCCTGTACCACACGGTCGCGCGCCAACGCCTCTCGACGACGCAGGAGAGCACGGTGCGCCAGACCAGCGTCGGCCTCCATGCCGAGAACGCGACGCAATGGACGCCGTGGCTGCGAAGCGTCGCCGGCGCGCGCGTGGATCGTTTCGACTTCCAGGTCGACAGCTCGATCGCCGCAAACAGCGGCAGCCGCAGTGCGAGCATCGTCTCGCCCAAGCTGTCGCTGATCCTCGGGCCGTGGCGCCAGACGGAGTTCTTCGTCAACCTCGGGTCGGGCTTCCACAGCAACGACGCGCGCGGCACGACCGCGACGGTGGCCGCGAAGGACCCGCTCGGCCCGGCCATCTCGCCGGTCGATCCGCTGGTGCGATCCAAAGGGGGCGAGCTCGGCCTGCGCACCGAGCTGGTCCCGGGGCTGCAGAGTTCGCTGTCGTTGTGGGCACTCAAGCTCGGCTCCGAGCTGGTGTTCGTCGGCGACGCCGGCGAGACCGAGGCGAGCCGGGCGAGCAAGCGCTACGGCCTCGAATGGAACAACCACTACATCGCCGCGCCGTGGCTGCTGATCGATGCCGATGTGGCGCTCTCGCGCGCACGCTTCACCGAGCCCGATCCGAGCGACCCAAGCATCGGCGACCACATCCCCGGCTCGATCCAGACCGTGGTGTCGCTGGGCGCGACCGTCACCGAGCTCGGCCCGTGGTTCGGCCAGTTCCAGCTGCGCTACTTCGGCCCGCGCGCGCTGGTCGAAGACAACAGCGTGCGCTCGAAGGGCACGACGCTGGCGTACTTGCGTGCGGGCTACCGGTTCAATCCGAATCTGCGGATCGCGCTGGATGTGTTCAACCTGTTCGATCGCCAGGGCAGCGACATCGACTACGCCTACGCCTCGCGCCTGCAGGGCGAATCGGCCGCCGGTGTCAACGACATCCACTTCCACCCGGTCGAGCCGCGCAGCGTCAGGCTGAGCCTGGTGGCCAACTTCTGAGGCCGCGCGGCGCCCCTACAATTGCGGCTCAGGTTTTTCGCTGGAGACGTGGCCGAGCGGTTTAAGGCTGCAGTCTTGAAAACTGCCGAAGGGGTAACTCTTCCGTGAGTTCGAATCTCACCGTCTCCGCCACCGCGCACCACCCACTTGCGCCGCGCTACCTCACCCAGCCGCCGCCGTGCAGTTGCCAGCGCCCACCCTGGTTGACCCAGGCGTGCGGGCGCCAGTGGTAGCCGGGCCGCCCGTGTTCCCAGCGACCGGGCACCCATTGATGGCGGCCGCCGGACCAGCCCCAGTAGCCGCCAATCCAGACGGCGCCGGCGTACGGCAGCGCGGGCACGACCTCCACGTAGGGTGCCGGGGGCGCGACGTCGACCACGACAGACGACTCGTCGTAGGCGGGACCTCCCGCCGGGACGGGTTCGGCGTACACAACGCGTCGCTGCGCGTACGGGTACGGCGCCACCACGCAGGCCGACAACAGCAGGGCAGAGAGCGAAACGATCAGAAGTCTGGCTTTGGGCATGGCAGGTCTCCATGAACAGCGCCGAATGGGCGCCTCGTTCCGGTTTAACTGCCGACCGCCCCGCGCCGATGACGTGTTTTGCCGGCCTTTACAGAAGTTTTCAGCCCCTGCCCCGGGCGACTCAGACCCTCTCAAGCACGACTGCGATGCCCTGCCCGACCCCGATGCACATCGTGCATAACGCGTAGCGGCCCTTGGTCTTCTGCAACTGGTTGACGGCGGTGGTCGCGAGCCGCGCGCCGCTCGCGCCGAGCGGGTGGCCGAGCGCGATCGCGCCGCCGTTCGGGTTGACGCGCGCGTCGTCGTCCTTCAAGCCCAGATCGCGCAGCACCGCGAGGCCTTGCGCGGCGAAGGCCTCGTTGAGCTCGATCACGTCGAACTGGTCCAGCGTCAGGCCGGTCAGCGCGAGCACCTTGCGCACCGCGGGTGCCGGGCCGAAACCCATGATGCGCGGCGCGACGCCGGCCGTGGCCATGCCGACGACTCGCGCCTTCGGCGTCAGGCCGTATCTGGCCGCGGTGGCCTCGTCGGCGACCAGCAGCGCGCACGCGCCGTCGTTCACCCCGGAGGCGTTGCCGGCCGTCACCGTGCCATCCGGCCGCACCACGCCCTTGAGCTTGGCCAGTGCCTCCAGCGAGGTCTCGCGCGGGTGTTCGTCCTTGCCGACGACGATCGCGTCGCCCTTCTTCTGCGCGATCGTCACCGGCGTGATTTCGGCATCGAAGTAGCCCGACTTCTGCGCCGCGACGGCCTTGAGCTGCGAGGCCAGCGCCATGCGGTCCTGCGCTTCGCGCTCGATCTTGAAATCGGTCGCGACGTTCTCGGCCGTCTCGGGCATCGAGTCGACGCCGTACATCTCCTTCATCATCTTGTTGACGAAGCGCCAGCCGATGGT
>Ga0307517_10009034_pt1 | contig 14208 bp, 12 predicted proteins | sample 23_EM_MG_FD_194515 | JGI IMG/M metagenome (GOLD analysis project Ga0307517, IMG submission 194515) | Populus trichocarpa ectomycorrhiza microbial communities from riparian zone in the Pacific Northwest, United States - 23_EM | ecosystem: Host-associated > Plants > Roots > Unclassified | place...
AATTCGAATCGATATTGTAACAACCCCTCAACCAGGATAAAATAACAATCTCATGTCAACTGGAAAACAAAGTAATAATTAAATTTTTTCCCTCTTTCATTTCCTCCTTCCTTCACTTGATTCTTCCCTAGATTAGTGTTTTATAAGTTGGACTTTGTAAGTTTACAAGGTTATTCTTTCACTTTTCTTATTTTTTTTCCTTGGATTTTTTTTTTATGTTTTTCCCTTACTTTTTTCTATTTCTCTCTCGTCTTTTCTTTTTTTTCTTTTTCTATTCTACTTCTGCCCAGTCGGCAACATATAAAAGGAAGAAGGAACTGATTTGTTTTATTTTTTAATGGCAAATAACTATTTTACTCTTAATGAGTCATTTTGCTTTTATTTGACGGTCCTTTTTTTTGTTAGCACTACCAAGCTCCGTTCATCCTAAAATTTTAACCAGATTTTATTCAATATATTTTAAGATTCCTCGTAAAATTTCAACTTGATCTGATGGTCGGATTGAAAATTACATCCAATAACGTAAAACTGGTCAAATTGTGATTTTTCATCAAATTTCTAAATTTCTCCAAAAATTCTGAAATTTAAAGCATCATATTAGAAGGCTCCACGCAAATTTTCAGAATTTTTTAATAACTTAATTGAAAATTATAAATTTTTTTTACATAAAACTAATCAAAAAATAATAATAAAATATTAACCTGGGCTAAAGCCCACCCCAGCCTTTGCCATACCTCCGCCTATGGTAACGGGTATGGAATAAGGAATTTTATCAATCCAATATTTGCAAGCTCACGAAGCACAATCATATTTTACCACGAGAAAATATATAGATTTTCAACAGGGTTTACGATCTAAAAGAGTAAGCAAGGAACCTTAGTTACCTTGAACAAATTCTTGAGAAGATAGAAAACAGTGTATCCAATGTTCTTGTATTTGAAAACTTGGCATGAATAATTTTTTAAAAATTAAAAATCGCGATGGTGCATCGGATGTTTCTTAACCCTTTTTAATACATCAATTTTTTATATAGGTTCTTCGGGAGTATAGTAGTAATTATGATTTAAAGTATTTTTATATTAAAAATATATCAAAATAATTTTTATTTTATTTTTTAAAAATTATTTTTGATATCACTGTATCAAAATGATCTAAAAACATAAAAATAAAATTAATTTTAAACAAAAAAATAAAATTTAAAAAAAACATAGTTTCAACTGTTTTTCAAAACACAACGTTAATCTTTTTCAAAAATATTTCAACTTTTATGTTTTCAGTAAAGGTATTCTGTTTGTTTTTACATTTCAAAAATATTTCAATTTTTATCTTTTTTTTATTCAAATTATTATTTTTATGTTTTCAGATAATTTTGATGTGTTAATATTAAAAATAATTTTAAAAAAATAAAAAAATATTATTTTAATACAACTTTAAATAAAAATCACTTTAAAAAATAATTACAACCGCAATTCACAACCGAGAAGAGATTCCAGCTTTTACTCTCAACAATTTGTTTCATTTTACTGTATTGTCTTCGTTATTTTATCTTGTGATTACATGATATTTCTTAGCTAATTTTCTATCAAGTCTTTCTTTCTCTTTTAGTAAGGAGCAAGAAAACATCCCACGTTTGGCTTATAAGAATTTTGTTATGTTTAATATATCACTAATACAACTACAAAAATTGGGATGTTATTCTTCATATAAACAATAAACAATGACTCGTTTTTTCTTGTTTTCATTTTCATCTTAAGCTTTTTTTTTTTTTTTTCCCGATCAGATTCTTTTGTGGTCAATTTAATAAGTTACCGTTTAAATTTATGAAAAAAAAAATCAAAGAAAGATGATCATAATATAAAAACAAAGAAGTCAAGTTACTAATCTAAAATTCACGCAAAGAGTTATTTTCATTTAAAATTTTATTTTATTTATTTTTTAATTTTTTCATTCGAGAGAGGATTGAGATTGTGACCCAAAAACTGCGAGAAAGACAGAAAGTTATCAATCTGACATATTTCTACCATTAAATGAATATCTTTGTGTTAATAAATTTCTCTTTTTGGGAAGAGTTCAATGAAAAAGTTTTTTCTTCTAAAAAACGTTTTCAAAATAGTAGATTGATGCTTGTTTGTTTTTCTCTATTAAGTTGATTTTCATCCTTGAAAGTGATTTTGAGATGTTATGGTGTTGGTAAGTAAATTTTTGAGATTTATATTGTGTTTTTAAGTAAAAAAAGAAAAAAAAAACTATGACTTAGATTTTTGGGATCCAAAATTTATCGATCACTTTAGGTGATCAGAAAACATATAAGTTTGTAGGTAACTTGTCTCTTTTTTTTTTTTAAAAAAAAAATAGATAACGTATCGTCAACTTTTAATAAAAAAAAATACATGATCTTGGTTTTTTTTTAATCAAGACCAAGCATATAGGTCTGGCTTATCAACATCTAGCGCATGGGCCTAGCTCATCAATGCTTGAGCGCTTTTTTTTAATCTTTATTTGAATATTTATTTAAACTTCTTTTATTTCTTAAACAAATTAAATTAGTTTATTTTTTGTACATAATAATTGATATTTTTATATTTTTCTAGTTGCATGGTACTCGAACGATATTAATTTGATTTGTATTGAATTTCTCTCTCTTATATTTTATATAAATTAGTTGTATCCTAAGTATTTCTAAAAAAAAAAATAATCTTCTATTAACAACAACATTTAACTGCAAATATAAAATAAATAAAAATATTTAAAATAAAATGACAATCACTATACTATGAAAATTACATTCCGTGTTGATATTTAATTAGTTTTTTGATTTATTAGTTCATATATCCATCAGAGAAAAAAAACTACGATACATGAAAACACATGTAAAATGTGATTATTTTCTTCACCTCGTAAATTTACATGATTAATATATAGAACTCTGATGCATCTCATCACCACTTCCTTGGTCAAGAAAAAAAGAAAAGAAAGAGAAAGTAGTAGATTGTGGATTCATTTTGACATTTTGCAAACTTGAAGGGCTATTGTTGATCTCATAACTTCTCAGTTCTCACTCCTGGACTGTGCCCGGTCTAGCGGAATTTTAAAAGTTACCGTGAGACGGATTTTTAAACGGTATATAATACACAAGTGAAGTAGTCAAGATCTCCGAAGCAAGAGTGGCGCGCAGCATCCTTTCAAGAGAAGTCGAAACGCTTCACCAAAGGAATTGAAATCACCGTCCGGCTTGCTTTCCGATATTTTCAGGTATGAGAGGCGTCCATCCATCCTAGACTCCTTCGTTTCAATTTATTTATTTATTTTCTTCTTCCTGGATTGTGTGAATCTCTTAATTTTGTTAGGCGTTCGTCTGTTTCTATTTGTTCTAAGAGAATCCATATTTTCAAATTCAAATAAATTCATAAGCTACAAACAGAAAAGAGAGAGAAGGAAAAAAAAAAAAAACACTAATGTAACAGTCTCCGATTGCAGATGGAATCGCTAAACAAGTCGGTAAACAAAGACTCCATGATCGTGACATACTTGCGCGGTGGCGCCGGATCTCCAATTATATCGCCTGGTGGCGACAGATTCTCTTCCAATTACCAGCGCAACCGAAGCGGGAGTTCCAGATCGCCGCTGTCCCCGCTTGAGAATGTGAAGGCACCGATGATGGCGGAAGATGAAGTTCTGGTGATGGATGGAGTTCTGGTGTCGTCAGTCGTCGGAAGTGGATCATCATCGAATTCTTCCTCTTCTTCGGGAAAGAGCGTGCATAAGAAGGAGCTTTGCAGAGTTTGGGAGGATCTTGGACACTGCCGCTATGCTGCCAACTGTCAGGTTTCTCTCTCACGCACTCTCTTTTATCATCTTCAATTTATTGTTCTCAGTTTCTGATTCTTCATGCATATAACTCCATTTTAAAAAAATAAAATAAAAAAGGATCGTTGATGATTTTTATTTTTAATAGCATTTTCTTTTCAACATATTGCTCCCCAGCTAGTCGGTCCTTAGAAACAGAAAAATAATTGGAAGCTAAAATCTGTCGCATAAAGTAGAGCTAATCTCCATAACATATTGTTTTTGAACCTCGAAAAATCTTATTGTTTAGTGATCGCCCCCTCGTTTCATTTTGCTCGTGATTCATCCTCTCATATATTCCGAAATTCCGAGTTGGCAAACAGCTAGTTCAAGAAACTTAAGGTGCTGTTTGTTTCCTGTTTCTTTTGTAAAATTGAAGGTTGATTTGGGAATGCAAAACTCGCCTTGCTTATAGGATTCTGGTTTATGGAAACCTGTACGTGAAAATAAAGCTGTTCTGTCTTTTGTTATGGGAAGGAATTTGTTTTCTTGCCAACAATTGCTGAAATTTGTCATGAGAAAATGGCACTTGAACAATAGAAACTAGAGGGTTAAAGTATTTTTGGTTGGAACCTGAGAGAGTTGTGGAAAGGCCTTGCTGATTCTATGCAACTTTATTGGAATGTTTTTTAGTGGAAGGTTGCTTCATGATGCCCACGCACTTTAATGGAATGCTTGAAGCAATATCACATTGTAGGTTGCTACTGGTTTCTTTAAATACCAATTTGAGCTTGGAAATAATTTCATTCTGACCATTGTTTCTCTGGTTACTCCCTGCTAAGTTGTTGTTTCATGATCCACTCCCTAAATAAAAAGATTTTCTTATTTACACAGTAGAGAAGGTGGGTTTTTCTTGAGCTTCCATTGTTTCAAGACCCTGATGATCCGCAATGATTTTCAACTGAGTGGGGTGCATGCAGACACTCGTGAATTGTTTAACATAGTGCTCTTCATTTATGGTTGCCTTAGCTATACAATTAGGCAACCCTGGTTGGCTGGTTTTGTAGAGATTATATAACTGAAATTGACAGAGGGAAATATTCAATTTGGTGTTCAATGAATCAGCTATATTGACCTTTATGCCTATAAAAATGTGGTTTAAGCCAGGATGGTCACTTGTGCTCTCTCTTGATAGTTTCTCAAACACTCTTTAATTATGCTCATTTCTTGTATTTTCTGATGTCAAACTCTATTCTTTTGACATCCTTGTCCAGACAGAGTAGGAATTTTATATAGCAGTTTTGGTCATTGTTATCTTTTTGCACCACGAACTTGTTAATTGTCTGGTAGAATGATGGATTTGGATGGCCTATTAAATTAAATTGCCCTAAAGATAAAGAGATCAGCTGTTGTCAACTGAAGTAATTTTTAACCAAATCATCTAAAAATATGCGACCTTTGTGTTTTTCATTCATCTTCTATGTAAATGTACCAGTATATGTATGTCTTCAACAAAAGAGATTCCTCTTCTTTCTGTTATATGGAGGAAACAAATGCATGCCTTCTGACTCGCAAAATGATACCATTTCTGTGAATCATTTTCTTCCATGTTGACTTTAAGCGTCGAATTTGTTATGCGTGGGTTTCCAAAATCAGTTTACTTAAGGTTTAGGTCTTGAATTGCTAGCTGCTGCTTAGCCCGCTTTCAATTACCAAGGATATCAAACTAGCGAGTCCTAAAATCATTCCTTTAAACCGGAAGGGCCTGGCTATCACCAAAAAGCTTTTTTTATATGGTTTGCCTGCTAACCAAGCCCATGGTTGGCAGGTCACAGCATACGATGACCTCTAATGACTATTTTTTGGCCACGCTCTCTTTGTCATGCTGGATTCTATACAACACTACCACAAGATCTAGATTATTGCTGCTTTCTGTCCTAAATCTATTATGCCGAGAGTGTTGCAATTGTCATTTGCAGTGATGCAAGGATTACACTCTTTTAATTCTTTTGTCAACTAATGAGAGTATTTGTTACATGCAGTTTGCACATGGAAAAGAAGAGCTCCATCCAACTCATTTCCCCATCAAGAACAAAGCAGCGGTAACCAGATGCCTTGCATTTCAGTTATAGAGTACCTTCAAACGGATTTTGGCAGAAATCAATTGCTCAATCGACTTTTGTGCTTGTTTGTTTGGTATTTCTTAGGTACATACTTGCAATTCATATGTTACCAGTCCCAGATCAAGCCCATATGTCCCAAAGTGCCGCATTCTTCATCCTGCCATGACAAAAGCTGCGGTTGCTTTAAACCAAACAGCCTTCTCTAAAATACCTGGATATACCAGCATCAGCCCCGTCACCATCTCATCTGAAAAATTCAGCAAGAATAGTACCACCCCATTCTCCACACCTGATCACTTTCTCAGAACCTACATCTCTACCAGGCCAGAACATTGCAATAAAAGCTCAGCTGCCAACATTAAATCTGACTCTAGAATGGTTTTCACTGCTACCATCAGCTCGGACTACTGGTCACCACAGGATGATGGCATTGAGATTGCCTTGCCTCATCAAACTGATAAATGCATATCAAGGGCAGAAGTGGATGCCTATATTCACAGCGTTCTTTATGGTCCAGCTACAAAGAAGAGGTTGCCTGTGTTCAGTGAGTTTTGCCCTGGGTGAATTGCAGGTACAAATGCCCTTTTCTCATGACACGTATACACTTGGACGAAAATTATGATCATTCCGCAGATTGTTCGAGAACCATACTTCTATCTTTTGTGGTTTGGATCTAATCTTTACTCTGACTTGATCATGGCTAGTTAGTTGGATTAGATTGACACCATCAGCCTGTTGAATTCACTGGCATTCATCTTTACTGATGCTACATTAACTGTTTAGGTACTTATAATATACCATATACAGATCGTGTATACATGTGGAATTGTCATAGATGCTTTATACCACTATATCTCTGCAATGAAAAACTTTTTCTGGTCTTGTATTTTCTCTTGCAATTTCTCTCTTGCAATTTCTCTCTTTTATGGCTATTCAGTTGACGTCTGTGGTTAATAGCTTATTTTATGACTGCACACAATGAATGGAGAACAAATATTGGAAGATGATACACGTGCTGCAAGTGTGCTGTTATTCTGATTGGATGGCCAGTGCTGCACTACATCTAGAGTAATGCTGGCATTTGAACTTTGAAGATAAAAACAAAGGGCATTTAGAGCATTTTCTCCAGGTTTACATGTCGTGTCTATAATAATGGTCCATTATATAGAGTCCCTTAGCTATCTTTTTCTATTTATACGTAACATATACATAATAAATGATAAATACACACACATATTATACTATACTTTAAAACGCGTGAGAAAATCATTGTGGTGGTACTGTGTATATAAAGTGTTTGCACCGTGGATCACATTGTAGACACTAAGTGCTTTTACTGTGGACCATATTATAGATGTTCAGAGCACCATGGGGGGCGTTGTCTGTTCTATTTTTTATTCCAAAAGTAGTTGGCGCGTGTAGGCCACCGGACCCAAGGATATTGGGTATGGCTGGGCTGCCAAACCTAAAGGTCTTGGGCCTGACATTGACCGTTATTTGGGCTGGCTTCGCAGCCAGACCCAAGACTATTAAGTCTGACCACCAAACCCAAGACACTTAAAATATTCTCTATACTCTTCATATTTTGTTTTACATTTGAAAAAAAAAATTGTTATTGACCTGTTGCGGAGTGTAGTTCAATATGCTAGTACATACATCAAAGGCTGTAAGGATTTCTTTGAAGCTATTGACATCTCTTCTCTCCTTTTCTTTGTTAGTTTTCTCTCTTATTCTATTATAATATCAAAGCCTGATTTCTAAAACATTTGAATCATTAATCTTTGCATCAAAACAGAACTGATTTGCAGCAACAATCTTTATTATTTGTCTCTTTTCTTTACCTCATCTCAAAACTACTATTTCAAGCTTGTCACATGAATGCATACATGGCTACTTCAAAAAACATTTCCTTCACATAACATCTCATGGAAAATCCCTCTTCAGCACTTCCACCTTTTGTCAACCTTAAGGAAATCGATAGTTGCGCTCATCATTATTTCTCTTTAAAACTTATAAACAACAACTATATTTTTTGAAAAGCTTAGGTCAACCCTTTCTAATTGGCAAGGGATAATTTAAATTTGTAGATAGCAACCATCCATGCCACTAAGGTATTGTCTTTAATTATTGGTTGTTCCACATCTCATACCGCTTAGACCACTATAACATTGACACTAACCTCTCCCTCTGTAACACGCATTCCCTCTGTAACACGCATTGTATTTGTCATAATTTAATTTTAGGTTTCCCATAAAATTATCCTTTTCTCTTTCAAAAAAATATAAAAAAAATGAAAACAATTCAAAATGAAAAAGGACCAACAACTTGAAAAAAAAAAAACAAGCTATAAAGGGATTTAAACACATGGAGGAACCAAACTAAAACCTTGAATAAAATTGGAAACCCAATTGTACCCCTAAAGGATCTAAGTTTGAAAGACAATGCAAATTCAAGGTTAATTTAAATAAATATCGAATAAATTTGCAAAAAATTAAGTCTGGGTATTTAATTAGATTTTTAATAGGCTAATTTGATTGAATTACATGCCTAGGTCAAATTAATTTTATTAAGGACTTAGTTGGTGAAAATTAAATTTGAAAGCTTGATTTGGGCTTAATTGAGAATGAAATTTTGAAGGACCAAATTTAATTTTTTCAAACTCAATTGGATGAAATCAGGGGTAAAATTGCAAGAACATCAAAGTTTATAGATCAATTAAGGGTCAAATTGAAGAAATTCAAGCCTATAGACCTCTTTGCAAAAGGCATGCGTATCCAGGGACCAGATTTGGCTAAAATAGGATTGAAATTGAAGAAATTAGAAGTTTGAATGTCAATTGAGGATGGAATTGAAAACATTCAAGATCAAGGACCAAGTTAAAAACGAGTTAAAATTAGAGGGTCTTTTTAAAACTTTGCAATGATAAAATTGAATTAATTCTTAAAATAAAAATTCAATTAAGAACTCAATTAAAAAAATTCAAAGATTGAGAGCTGAAATTACCAAAAAAAGGGCTTAATGACCTAATTAAATTTAAAGTTGCCAAAATGGCGCCGTTTCATTTAAAATAAATGGTGCATTTTAGTTTAAAATGACATTGTTTAGGTCAATATAAAGGAAAAAAAATAAAAGCCAGACAACACATCGTCTGGCACTATTCATCATCTTTTTCAGAAAGAACCCGAGAAAGCTGCCTTTAATGCCACTTTTCATGCATTTATCCTCTCTCATCCCCTCACAAAATAAGACAAAAAACATACCACCCTTACCCTGACATTGTATTACCTCTTCAGCCTTGTCCCCACCAGTTTACAGCCATGTAGCCACTGCTATAAGTGGCTAAAACCCTTGACCTAGCCAACCTTAATAGCCTGGTTTTAATAGTACCAAGTTGTTGGCTTATGACCAATGATTAAGATTTTTTCTAGACAAATCAAAGGTCAGGATTCAAGGTTGGAAGGGACCTTAAACACGTCACTCATCTTCTATAAATAGGGGTGAAACTTATGTGAAGATAAGGAAGAAAAAACTAAAAAACAGAGAGGAAAAAAAAGAAGAACCGGGAGAAAACCAGCTCGAAACACGTGTTATAATAGCTTGAGTATTATGTAAAACAAAGAGAAATCTATCCCATATTAGAAATGAAATAGGTTTTGTTTAACTTTATAAAGTGAGAGATATCGAATCAATAAATTTAGTTGTTGGAGGAAAGATTTTGAGGGAAAATCAAAATTTAGATATTATATATATGATGACACTTGACATTGAGGCACCTGGCATTTGACATTATAAAAAATAAGCAATTTTTATTTTTATAATTAGTTTAATTTCATTAATTAATTTTTGAAATTAATTAATTAATTATGCATAATACCTCCTACCAATTTATTCTTTTAATTTGATTGAAAAGTTGTATTTTTTAATTTTACAAACATATTGGTATGTAGAGGTTTGCCTTTTAAATTCTACAGACACATTGGTCTGAAATGATATTATTTTTCTTATAAATATCAATTTGATATTGACATAAATCAATTAGAAAACAATCTTCTTATTTCCCTATTTTTTTCTCTACAAACTCTTTGTTTACGTTCATCAGAAACAAAACAGAGATTATTGAGAAACTTATAGAAGTTGTTATTTATAAGTTTCAAGGCTTTATTGTATCCTAAAGGCTTATTACTTTAACATTGTAACAAATACAACATGTGCAATTAATACCTTAAAGATATTATTCTTCACTCCTCAAAGCCTTCTTACTATATTGATTGCCCTAACAAATTTAAGGTGTTAATTTGTAATGGAGTCCAACACTATGGTGAATCAAGAGTTTGTGAAGCTGGATCGTTTTGTAGAACAAATTTTGTTTGTTAGAAAGACAAGATGATGTTCATGTTAACTTTTTTAAAGATCTTTTACATCCTTGATCTTAATCTGTCTAAAATTCTTGCATCTACACTTGAAGATAATGATCAGTTGAAGGTAGAGCGTAAAAAATGAAATAAAGATGAATTGTTTTGCAGAGACCATGTCCTCAATAATCTGTCAGATTGTCTGTATAATTTTTTTACATTCACAAAGTCTCTAAAGGATATCTGGAAGTCACTAGAATACAAATACAATATAGAAAAACAAGGTTTGGATAAATTTCTTATCATAAAATATTTTAAATTTTCAATAATTGATAATATTTCTGTTATGAATCAAGTTCATGAGTTACAAGTCCTGATTTTTAAACTTAAAGACTTGAAAGTGGAAGTTCTCGAAGCACTAGAAACAGGAGGAATAATTGCAAAATTTCCTCTTAGTTGGAATGATTATAGAAAAAAGCTATTATATACCACAAAAGAACTTTTTCTTGAACAAATTCAAAAACACTTACGGATTGAAAAGGAAATCATAATTCATGTATAGAAATTCACCATTGAATCAACAATAAAATTGAATTATGTTGAAGGAAATTAGATTGTTCAAAAGAAAAATGCTGGAAAGAAGAGGAATTTGCTGAGGCAACAAAGAACTTTAAAAATCCAGGCAACCCAAGCAATTCAAAAAAAAAAAGACCTATTACAATAGTGGCAATAAAGGGCACTACAAATGTGAGTGCATGTTTTAAAAAAATAAAAGCAATAAGATCTTAACAATGTCCAGAATTTAAATAATGCAAATATGGTTGAACATGAAACCAAATTGGTTGTAATAGTTTCAAATTTGCATACTGGAATGATTACTGGATTTCATATGGTTGCAAGTACCATGTCTAATGATCGGTGATATGATTCTGATGCAACCATCCATGCATGCAACAACAAAAACTATTTAAAAAAGTATAGGGTTGCAGAAGATGGACAAAAAGTTCTGATAGAAAATTATAATGCTGCAAAAGTGATGAGAAAGTAAGTGTTGAACTAAATTTCACTTCTAGAAAGAAACTGTTGTCGGTTAATATCTTACATGTACAAGATATAAGGGAAAATCTTGTATATGCAAATTTTCCTTGTAGGAATGGTTTTAACACTGTTTTAGAGTCTAATAAGATTATCCTATCCAAAAATAAACTTTTTGTGGGGAAGGGCTACTCACGTGATAGAATGTTCAAACTCGATATTAATAATAAAGTTAATGTTTTTGTTTATATGATTGAGTTATCTTTATCTTTAAGGCATGATCGTTTGGCACATGTTAGTTTTAGATTATTAAAATATATGGCTAAACATAATTTAATTTTTTATAAAATTAAAGATAAAAAAACACGTGAAATCTACATTGAAGCAAATATGACTAGAAAAGCTTTTTCTAAAGTTGAAAGAAATATAAATTTATTAAAACTTGTGCATTCAGATATATGTGAATTGAATGACATCTTAACTAGAGGAGGAAATAGATATTTTATAACTTTTATTGATTACTATTCAAAGTATACTTATGTTTATTTAATAGAACATAAAAATCAAGCTTTTTAAATGTTTAAGAATTATAAATTAGAAGTTGAAAACCAAAAGGGAAAGAAAAATAAAATTCTAAGGAGTGGCAAAGGTGATGAGTTCCATGGAATTTTCTTCGTATTGTGAAGAAAATGGAATCATACATCAAACTAGTGCTCTATATACACCCCAAGAAAAAGGCTTGGCAGAAAGAAAGAATAAAACACTTGTTGATATGCTTAACTTTATGTTAGTGAATGCCAAGTTGCTTACTAGTTTGGTTGGGGGGGGAGCTTTACTCATTACTTGTCATATACATAATAGAATTTCTTCTATATAATTAAAAGTTTCTCCATGCAAATTATGGAAGAAAAGAAAATCAAACTTAAATTATTTTAGAATTTGGGGTTGCCTTGCCTTTTATAAAGTTTCGGATCCTAAAGGTATGGAATTGGGACCTAGAGCTTTAAAGGAAAAATTTGTTGGCTATGCTAAAAATTCAAAAGCATATAAAATATTGGATTCGAGTTCTAATGTTATTATGGGATCTAGAGATGTTGACTTTATTGAAAAATAAATTTCAAATTGATTCGTATTTAATTAGTGAACGAATCAATAATTCTAAAATTAAATAGAGTCAACAAATAATACAAGTTTTGATCCAAGTTCTAGAAGTAGAAGAATTCAAATTGATCATCCTATTGAACTTATGACAAGTCAACATACTAGAAAAGAAAAGAATTTACACCTGGATTATATATCTTCATAATCTATTGCTTTTTTAATTGAAGGTAATAAAATTGATGTGCTTAATAAGATGCCAATCTTATTAATAGTAGAAGATGACCCTAAAACATACAAAGAGACAATGATATCTCAAGATGTTGGTTTTTGGAAAGAGACAGTGAATGATAAGATTGATTCATTATTATATAACAATACTTAGACTATTGTTAATTTGCCTTCAGGTTCCAAGTTAGTTGGATGTAAATAGGTTTTCAAAAGAAAATACAATGGTGATGGATCAATTCAAACTTTTAAAGTAAGGTTAGTAGTTAAAGGCTTTGGACAAAAGGAAAGAATATACTATTTTGATACATATGCTTTAATGGCTCGTATAACATCTATAAGAGTACTTTTTAGCTTTATCATTAATCTATAATTTGTATGTACATCAAATGGATGTTAAGACAACTTTTTTCAATGGTGAATTAGATAAAGAGGTATATATGGAATAACTAGAGGGCTTTGTTCTACCAGGAAATGAATATAAAGTTTGTAAATTGATTAAATCTCTATATGGATTGAAACAAACATCTAAGTAATGGCATGCTAAATTTGATTATGTGATTCTATAATATGGTTTTAAATATAATAGTGCTGATAGATGTATTTATTCTAGATTTACAAATAATTTTGATGTGATAATATGTTTTTATGTGAATTACATTCTCATTATTAGTACTAATATGAGTGTTGTTAATGGTACAAAGAAATATATAACCTAAAAGTTCAAAATAAAGAACTTAAATGAGGTATAAATAATTTTGGGTATCAAAGTAAGAAAACATAGTGGAGGGTTTTGCTCTTTGTCAATCTTATTATATTGAGAAAGTCTTAAATAAATTTAATCATTTGAATATAAAAAAATCAAATACTCCGTTTGATGTTTCCTTTAAATTGACAAAAAATACAGGTAAATCAATTGCTCGGATTGAACATGTTAGTGCAATTGGTAACTTAATATATGTCATGCATTATACTATACCAGATATTGCTTTCATGATATGCAAATTATCCAGATATACAAGTAATTATAGTATAGATCATTGGAAACCAATTACAAGAGTACTTGAAAATGACTGTGCATTTTGGGTTATTTTATAATAATTTCCCAGTTGTACTTGAAGGTTATACTAATGCTAGTTGGATAACCAATGCAAGTGATAATAACTCAACCTCTAGATGGATATTTATTTTTGGTGGTGGTGTTGTTTCTTGAGCTTCTAAGAAATAAATATGTATAACTCATTCTATAATAGAATCCAAGTTCATAGCTCTAACAATCGCAGGAAAGGAGACAAAATAGCTGAGAAATATGTAATTGGATATTAAGTTATGACTACAACCGATGTCATCTATCTCCTTACACAGTAATAGTCAAACAACTATGTTTAAGGCATTTAGTAAGATTTACAACGGAAAATCTAGACATATCAGCTTGAGACATGAATATATAAAACAATTAATTTTGTTGCGATGTCGCGGTCGCACAAATTAATTACCCTAGCTTAAAACACACAAGATAGTATAGAGCAAGCAAGGGGTCGATCCCACGAGGAAGGTTTAGTTCAGATTTTTATGCTATACGTTAT
>Ga0307517_10009035_pt1 | contig 14206 bp, 8 predicted proteins | sample 23_EM_MG_FD_194515 | JGI IMG/M metagenome (GOLD analysis project Ga0307517, IMG submission 194515) | Populus trichocarpa ectomycorrhiza microbial communities from riparian zone in the Pacific Northwest, United States - 23_EM | ecosystem: Host-associated > Plants > Roots > Unclassified | place...
TCTTAATAAATAAATAAATAAAAGTCATAAATTATAATAAAAAATAAATTTAAAAATATCAAAAAACAAATATAGATTAGGATATTTTATCTTACAATACGAGATATTTACTCGTTTGTATTTGTTAAATTTATTTATTAAAATAAATTTTTTATTCAATTAAATGATAATAGAAATAAACACGTATTAAATTGATTAAATAAAATTAAAAAAATATATTATATAAGGCTGAACATATTAGAAATATTATTTGAAAATAAATTTTTTAAAAAAAATAATAAAGTTTACCCATACAAAAAATAAAAATAAAGCATTATAGAAAAATAAGAAAAATATTTTCAGAAATTAAATAAATACAAAAACTCTTATAATTATAAGGAGGCCAAACAAATACAAAGCAACCTTAGACTATTTTGATTTTTTTCTCCTTTCAATTTTAGTATATGCAAAATCTTTCATTTAGTGGCTGGATAAATAAATAAATAAGGTATTTAAAACCAAAATGTAAAGATAACTCTGTCTTGTAGCTTAGAGTTGTTGTTCATCGAAAAAAGACTTTTAAAATCGCATGTCACATCGAACAAGACCAGAGAGGTTTGACGTTCGCAAGTGGGGAAAGACACCATCTTTGATTTTGTCCAACATTGACCTCCACAATAAAGATATCACAACCTCTTACTAAAAATGGTGTCTCTTTCGAAATATGAGATATCAATGATGCATCGATCCATGCCACGAAACTTCGAGGAAAAACCAAACACTTTGAAGGATGCCTTAACCAGTAAGACTAAGATAATAAGCTAGAAAATTCAAATGACAGATTGCTGTTTGATTAATCAAAGCATCCCAAGCCACGGAGTGGTGAACAGTAAAACAAATGGTTAAGGCACAAACTCACACCCTATACATTCAGATTAATCTATTGTGTTCCCACTAAAATGCGGTGCAGAATATCGTTCAATGTCGCGTTCATCAGACCCAAAAAAATATAGCAAAGAAGTAAATATTGCTCATAGCCCTTCATTTGTAAATGTAATAATATTTCCTTCATTCATATGGCTGTCCTGTAATCCGCTGAATCTTCAAAAACCATATTCACAAAATTTGCCTTCTAAAATGTTCTTGTAACTGATATGTATTGACATGTTCCCTGAGGCTCCATACTGTACGGATTTCTGTCAGAAATCTCAAAAATCATCCTGCACACAAGCATACAATATCATCAATCAATTCTAGTAAAACCCAACATGCAGCAGTGAAGGTGTTGATAGATTAGTGGAAAGAATTTTGAGTTTCATGCACAGATATTGTAAAGGGTGCCAGGGATACTTATTTCTTTACTAAGACTTTGTTACTCGATGATGTGACAGTTTGTGATTGGTGATTTATTAGTTAATTCATTCCATAATTATTATTATATCTCTAATTGTGATGAGTTTCACTTAACAAGGAAGGGTTCATAAGGCAGCCACAAGTTAGTTGAGGCTAGAGTTTCTTTGAGTCAAGCTCCATACATGGCTACTAAGTATCTCAACCAGATTGCACTAGTTGGAGAAGTAGAGAGAAGATAAAATGAAGGCTTCACCTGTCATGGAAGAAACCCTACTAGTAGGACACACTTCTTTGGCTTGTATAAATTGTAAATGAAGTCACTACCTCTTCAACAGAAGCTTAAATCAAATAAGAAAGCAACTGCAATCTTGTTTCTATTTTCCCCCTCAATGCTAGAGAAAGGCCATGACCCAGTTATGATCCAACCATAGCAGCATGCCAGTAGAGAGAATTCAGAGATAATCGATACCTACAGCATATATGCATGAGTAAAAAAACCTGCTCTTCACCCCCGTGGTTGAAATATTAAGATGATTCCTAAGCAATGGTCCCTCTTCCCAATATATGACATATGTTCTCATAGTTCTTACAGTTGATCAGAATTAGCTGTCTGGACAGCTGAACGCATGGCCATGGTAGCTTTAACTGGAACCCCCCACCCAATGAATTTGGCATGGCAAAGACATGTGGCAAACCAGTGCCCTAAAACAATATAACCTTCAGAAGATGATGATTTGTGAAACAAATATGGTGTAAATAAACTCTGATGACCAATTTTTTGTGAAAATATCTCACTGCCCGTCTCTCTCGAGCATCAGGTCACAATGAGAGCTGGATGAAAATCCAAGATGTGAAATTACATACCAACAAAAGTTTAGCCAGTATCATTTGAGGTTCAGTCAGCATTCTCAGTGTAACTGTGCACTGAAATGCTAAAATGCTGGAGACATTTTAATACATGCTACCCATATATTTTATATAATTGATGCACATATGGTAAATGCATTTTTCACATGCTTGCTATCATATACTGAAGCCTACAGTTAATTTATCTCGTAGGCAGCTATCTCAGAACCAAATTCAGACATTATAAAACAAACAAAAAATATCAAACAGCATCCTCAGGCATCACTGAATAAAAATAAATGCAATCATGCCAACACAACACACAACAGCATCTTAGATGCAGGAATACCTGCAGAGCATTGAAAGAGGAAGGATTAGATAGACACAAACCTGAACCCTTATTTCCAATTAATGGATTTCCACAGTTCTTAATGCCTATGCTGCTTCATGGAGATGCCCGACAGCAGCAAAAAATTTCCTCCGTTCTCTTTCAATCTTACTCGGAAAAACAAGAAAGACCTTCAGAATTATGTAAGCCTCTATTAAGTAACATGATGACTGCAAATCAACCATCAATACCTGTGCCTCTAGTTCAGATATTCTCTGCAAAGATGCTTGTTCAATGCAAGCACGGCGCTTGCACTCCTCTTCAAGCAAACCCGTCATTTGGTACCGCAGTTCAGCCATTTCTTGTGCTAGGTCATCCGCTTCTTCCTTTGCCTTTGATTTTTCCTCTCTCAATTCATCCTAGTAATAATTCACATGTTAACCTCAGCAAGCTAACAAAAAGATACAAAATTCAAAACACTGCAAGTACCAGAACAACTTAATTATGTAATTAAGTTTATCAGCATCTTAGCACTGTTTAACATAATTATAGATCTTCATAAGTCAAAATCCATACCTTAAGCTGCTTCACAAGAACTTCATATTTTCTTATCTGATGTGACATGCTCTCCATCCACTCCTTCAAATTTGATTCTGATCCCAATAGCGTTGCAAGCTTTGAAAAGCATGGACCTAAGGCCTCTCTGCATGCATTTTACAAAAAATAGTAAAAGCATCACGAAAAAATCAATGAAATTCTTAAACAAAGTCATATTAAAAGAATTAATGCCTATCCTCTATGTTAGAACTTAGAGTTAAGGAAATGCCCATTGTTTAGAAAGGCACAGCATCCAAAATACATCTTTGGAAAAAGCTTTCAAAATAAAGTGTTCAATGTGTCTTTTTGTGGATGCTAAAGCCCAGAATTCTCAAAGGGAAGAGGTTAGTATCTAAGAGTTCTTAGCCTGGTACAGAAAGTAGCTGTAGAAATTGAGTAGCATGTAATATCAAGAATATAAATTTATGATCTAACAGCAAGCAACTAAATTAATGGAAATGCATGTTTTAACTTACCTCATTTCTTTTGACATATTACTTTGGTGCTCTATCTCACTTGAGCATGATTGAGTATTAAGTTGTGATGTGTCCTTGTTTTCAAGCCATTCCTCAATCTGCTGAAGAAATAATTTAGAGTTCACATCAGACGTAACAAGTTTGTCCCTCAATTCTATGTTCTCTTTCTCTACACATTCAATAGTTTCCTTTGCCTCAAGAATCTGAAATTCAAGTTCTTTAATTAACCCATTCATCCTAGCATTTTCTTGGATGGTTTCTTCCTGGGTTTTTTTAGCTTTAAAGCAAGCCTGCTCCAAAGCTATCATATCAAGCTTCATGCTCTCTATTTCACATTGGGAATCTAGAGTTAGAGATGAAATCGACTCCTCCAGCTTCCCTATGCACAAAGCTGACTCCTGCAACTCTATTTCTTTGCTCTCTAGTTCCTGTAACAATAACAAGTGCTCTGAATCACACCTTTTCAGTTCCTCCCTTAACTGGCCATTGTTTGCTTGTAAATGTTCCATATTTGCTAATTTCAACTCAAGCTCATGCACATGCCCCCCCAGGGTGTATACCTCTGAATTCCTCGCATTTAGCTGATCCTGCAAGTAATCTATGAAAGGTGTGATGATCAGGTTAAAGCCAAATCAAAGAATCATATGAACATCCAGTCAGGAACTGAGGGAAAATGCAGCCATCAGTGACATACATATGTAGTATAAATTCAATTCTCATTCAATATCTACCTCTAGATGGTAATGAATATAGCAGACAACAAATATTAAAACCCTCTTGTACAACCATAGCTATGAAAATCATTTGATGGAATTTTGGACATAGGTGATTATTTGTCTATGTACAACTTCACTATTAATTAATCAAAACCTCAGTTTCAACAATGAACTTAACAAAAGGAGCTCAAAGCTTAAAATTATAATTCTCAGTATTAAGACAGACCAAGTGTAGCATTTGATATTCGACAATTAATGTTTAATTTTGACATGAACCTATTAAATTTTTAAGATATAACAAAAAAGGAAGGACCACTACCTATCTCTTGAGAGCAGTTCAACAGCTCTCTTTCCAACTTCTGAATGTGTTTCTTGTCTTCAGTACGAGCCTCTGATAATTGTTTAACATGTAGTTCTAATCTCTGCATCCACAAAATCTGAAATTAGATCTTTTTGTTCATGTTCATTCTTTAGCTACATTTTTCAATTCTCACAAGACAACTACAAGCACATAGTAGAAAGTCAATTCTCACAAGACAACTACAAGCACATAGTAGAAAGCAGAACAGAGGATGAGCTATGAGATCGAACGTGAAGTGTTTTCTTCTATTTTTGTGTAATTTGTCTCAACCCTTGTTCTTCAATCACTAGCAAAGTAAAAGTGAGTGGTTAAGACTGTAAAATACAAATCAAATAAAGATGATTTGAAGATTAAATGATTAGTGCCAAAAATTTGTTAATTGAGAGTTGGAATTGAACTCCTGAAACTGACTCACCAGTTAAACAAGAGAATAAATGTCCGTGTTTGTGGAGGGTAGATTTTCATCAACTAAAATAGTTTCAATTGATATGAATGGGATTAAATGCTGTTTTCTTAAAAGGATTTCCAAGAATGGACAAAAAGATTTGGGCCAGAGGACGTATTATTAGGCGATACACAATCCAAATCTTAAAAATGAAAACATTGAACACAGCATTTAAGCAGGTGGAGTTTTAACTTCGACCATCTACGTGATCATTTGACGGGGCACCCGGGCAGCAGCCCCAAAGGTCTTTAGAAGGCATTCTAAGATTGATTTCAACACTCAAGCATTGATTTGGCACATGGCTAGTGATGGAAAACTTAGTTGGGAACTTGATTAGATCATAAGGGTATTTTGGTAATTATTGGATCTGCTGGAAAATCTAGAAATTACAATATTTTATTTTATTAGTCTTAGAGTTATTAGGTTTTCCTATTCTAAAAAGGAATAGTTACGTTGGAGGTTTAGGAATCCATGTCTTATTGGATTTGGACTACCAAAACTCTATAAAAAAGCATGTAGTCATTCAATATTTTGATTACAGTTTATGAATAAAATTCCAGCAATTTGCTTGCGATTGTGTGTCTCAATCTCTCCTAGGTGTGACTCTTAAGAACCCTTGTGTGAAGCTTAGGTTTTCCTTTTCCTTAGGTGTGGCTTGTAGAAATCTATAGTTCCAGCAAAACCCCCAACAATACAGCCCTAAACAGCCTCTGAAATCAGATCCAGAACAGCCCCCTAAGCTGTCCTGCATCATCCTTCCATGTGATGCATATTTGCTAGGCAGATCATGGAAAGGCCTGAAGCAAGGTAAATTGAAAAGTTCTTCCCACTTAGGCTAAATTCATCTTGAACACACTCCGGAAAATGGATACAAAACTTAACCATATAATATGAATATGAACACAAGTAATGACTTACATATCATAACATAAATTTTGCATAAAAGGAATAACAATCAATCTTGCATAAAATAAAAATTCACCCTGATAAGTTCAAAGCTCTGGGGTTGTGAATCTCTCAACATGTCCTTTTCTTTTCGCAGCTGCAGTGATGCAAGAAATAAATGGTTGAAGAGTTAGCTGCTATGAGAATTTAGACAGAACAACAGAGTCTTTGGTTGATGAAAAAAGAACCTCTCTGCATCGAGTCCCAATTTGCAAAAGTTCCTCAGCATCAAAAGAGCTGTCTCCATCACTTTTGGAGCTACTCGACATTTAAACAAGAAAGCCTGGATTGCAAGCACAAATGAATAAAACAGAGATAGATGCCTAAACTATCAGCAAGCAAATCAGAAATCTAAGAAAACACTTGAAGCATAGAATGCATGTATATGGTCATGTCAATTAAAGGAAAATCTAAAGTCTTCACATTTATCGAAAGGCGGACAAACATTCTACAAAAAAAAGAAGGCAAAATCAAATGAAAAGGTGCAAAAAGATGGAAACTTGTTATATTCATCATCTTCTTAAGCATAAGCACGAACCCTTTTTCCGTTTCTACAAATCAACATTGTTTTGCATGATTCTGATAACATTGGTTGATAGCTAAAAAGGGGAAATGCTCATTTTTGCAAATAATAATAATAACAACGATGAAAAAGAAATGATATAGAAGGACTCCTGCTCCATTGCTTGTGCTGGTATAAGAAAAATTGCAAGAGTATTGCTAGAACTAACATGGGTTTTCTTCATTTTATGATATAGAGGGAACCAGTAACAAAACAGAGTTAAGATTAATAATGGGGGGGAGACATAGTAATCTATGAATTAGAAGATTATCAATCGAGACCCAAACCCCATGAAATTGAAATGTAAATGAGGCAACTTCGAATGAAAATAATCATCAAAATCATGACATGGAGATTTACCTGAGAAATAACTCTGATAATAGTAATAAGAGAAATATAGATTCAGCTTCAGTTTTTGGGAGAGGATGAATTTAGAGATTTACCTGAGAAATAACTCTGATAATAATAATGAAGGCTGGGCTTTGCCTTGTTTTGTTTTGCTTGGGATTATTAAAAGTTTTTCATAATTTCAATCTATATCCTTATATTTACATCTAGACCTTTGATTTTAATTAACTTAATTCTCACCATCATATTTGATAACTAGAAAATTTAAAACAAAAATCATAAAAAATATAGGAAATATAAATAAAAAGGAGGGAGGGAGGGAAAATGTTGACCAAATATTTTATATTTTTTAATTTACTCATTTTCAAATATATTTTATCACACCCACTCACGCATCAATATTTTAATTTTAAAAAATAATTTTAAGAATTGTTATATTAAAATTTTCATTTTATCAAATTCATATAGAAAACTCAGTTGCTCAAAATAAATAATGAATATTTATACAAATTAATAATTTATTATAATTAGAAATGAATGAATTAGAGTGAATTATTTTTTTTAATAAATTGTTTTACCCAAAGAATGATTTTTTTAACATTATGAAAGAAAATAGATATCATTATTAAAAACATTAATATAATAATCAAAGCATATAAGATAAAGATAAATGAAAATGAAATATATATATATATATATATATATATATATATATATATATATATATATTATTAAACATATGATTAGTATTGTCATAATCCGAGTTTTTACTTTTATTTTCAAAATACTTTTTATAAAAAAGCTTTATTAATAAATCCAGTCAATTTTAATAATTCTATTATTTTCATTTCTTTTGTTTATTTTATTTCAAGTATCAAGTTAAGATCATCATCATCATCATCATTAAGGGGCATAATCTCAAGAAAAAAAAAATTACCAAATCAATAAAATATTATAAATTTGACAAATAAAAATATATAAATATAAATTAACTTCCATAACAGATAAATTCTCATATGGTAGCTATTTAAAAGGAATCAAGTCTATTAAGGAAAAATCAATAATTATATATATATATATATATATATATATATATATATATAAAACCTTACATAAAGAAGAAATTCTCAAATGGTAGCCATTTACAAAAAAAAAACAAAAAAACAAAAGTAATTATGGAAAATCAATAGTTTTGGAAGAAAGAATAAAATACCTGAATAATCAGGATTTCTTTAAAGACAAAATTAAATCTATAATTAATTGTCTTTGATTTCCTAATATAATTTAGCATTGTAAATAGGTAAATTAGAAAGAAAAAAAAAGTGTGTTTAAGCAATAATTCTTGATGAAATACACAAGAGTAGACTTTAGTGTAGCTAGAGATCTAGTAACACGCTAGTATAGTGGCCGAACAAAAATGATTGTTTGGTTTCAATACAATTCAACTATAGCAACCCAAAGTCAGAAAGCAGCTATCTATTAGCTTTGTTTCATGGATCAAGTGAATCAAATGCATGATATTTTTGTCCATTTCTTCTTTTCAAATGGAGGAATTGACATGCAAAATCTTGGCTCTAGCTCATGTGAAGAATTCATTCAATTTCTCGTATAAATATGTGATTATTACCTTTGGTCTATGAGTTGACGTTTAAACAAGCCAACTGTTTCTCCATGTGTCGTAGGGTTAGGTTTCGACAAACATGCAAAGTACAATTCTTGCATTATGATATTTCAATATGATGAGCTCTAAGTTGTTTGTCACAGGTTGCTGCGATGTTGTCGGGCGACGACGAGGTTTTTATCGTGCCTTATCGTGCCTTCTAATAAAGTGTGGTATTGAAAAAGTTTTTGAATTTAATTATAAAATTTTAATTAATGTTCAAGAGTCGTCATCCAGTATTATGGTCACTTGGAACTTTCGATCTGCGAGAGTCTGGGTAAGGGACTGGTTGTACAAGGGGAATATGCATCACCCCTAGTGCACTCTGCCTAAGGTAAGCTGCATTATTGTTTGATTGTTTTTCTAGGTCGGGTTTCTATTTGTTGGTCTTTTCTAAAGTTCAAAGCAGATCTCTCTTCCTGAGAGAGTCTCTATCTTATCGGATTAAATTCTAACCATTCTAAAATCTGAATTTTAGGATCGTATTTATTTACACTTTGTATCTTTAATACTTGATGGTGTACTTTATCGTGTAATTTTACACCCCACATGTATTAAAATATACGTCTAAACCCTAAAAAAAAAGATTGGAAAAAAGTTTTTGATATTTTGGTCATATCCTAATAGATGATCATAAACTAGTTATGATATCGATTTATTTTTCTTCAAAACATGAGAAAGATGAAATTTTTTTATGAAAATATGATTGGAAAACTTTTAGGATTTAACTGTTTTTTAAAATATTATAATATGTATTATTATAAATAAATATAAATTAAATATATATGAGCTGGGTCGACCTAGCTAACTGGGCTGAGCTCAACCCAAAGAAGGGTTGGGTAGGGCTGATCTCGGCCCAACATATCTTTTTTCTTTTCTTTTGTGGGCCAGGACCAGCCCATACATTTGGGATGGGCCATAACAGGCCTGACCTAGGTCCTCTATTCATGCAACGGACAGGGGGTGAAGAAGAAGAAGAGGAAGAAGAAAAAGAAAAAGGCTACCTGGCGCATTGGTGGTCTGGACTCGAAGTAGGTTCAGCTGGTGGCTCAAGAGGTGTTGGTTAAGGGAATGGTGGGCAAAGTCGGTTATGGGAGGAAGAAGAAAAAGGTTTGCAAAGGAGAGAGAAAGGTCGGAAGGAGAAGAGAGAGAGCCGCGGTGGATGCTTGGTGGCCGGATGGTGGTTGTGTTGGCTTCCTGTCGTGGAGCTGGTGGCGAAAGAGTTAGTGGTAGCGTGGTTCGGAGGCTGGAACAGCGAGGAGAGAGAGGGACAGAAATGACAGAAAACTGGGGGAAGTGGCTGGTTTTTCATCAACTTTGGACCCGATTTTCTTCATTCTCAGGCCATGAAATCCACCCTTATTTATAGAAGGTGGAAGAGGGTAATCTTGTCTACACAGGGAAAAGATTTTAGCCCTTGATTCGGTTGGGAAGGATCTCAAGCGTTGGTTCAAAATAGACATCATGAACTGTCAAATTTGACAATTCAAGGCTGTAAGAGTTGGCCACTTTAGGCCGGCGCCGGGGCCGCTATAATGTTAATAGGCCTGAACGGATCATACTCGAGGATAGAGGAATGTTAGGTGACCATTTTGGTTCATGTGTTGTCAACTTTGATGGACATATGAGGCATAAAATGCACCTGAAAAGCAGCCACTCAGACAACATTCTTGAGCAAAATTAAGGAAGACAATGAACAGCGACCAGACGACGCGTCGTGTGGTTTTGTTTTTTTTTTAATACAAAACGGTGCCGTTTAGGTTTAAATTAGGGATTTTTATCCAGCTTCAATTTAGTCCTTCAACTTTCAATTTTGTTCGATTGTACCTCTAATTGACTCTAAACTTGTGACTTAGTGCAATTTAGCCCCTACAGAACTTTAATTTGAACCCCGCATTTACACGCCTCTTTCACTTTGGTCATTGGTCTCAGATTTATGCAGTTTAACCCCTAATTGACCATTAAACTTTTAATTTCTTCAATTTCACCCCCGGTTTCAACCAATTAAGCCCCTATAGTTTGGTGTCTTTTGCAAATTGGTCCTTGGCTGTGAATTTTGTCAAGTTCACCCCTAATTGACCCCAAAACTTTAATTTTCTTGCACTTTTGCCCCTGATTTCAATTAATTAACTTGGTAAAAATTAAATTTGGTCTCTTAAAATTCCAATCTTCTCAATTAAGCCCAAATTGGGCTCCCAAACTTAATGTTTCACTAATTAAGCCCCTAATAAAATTAATTTGACCCATTTAAAGTATAATTAAGTCCTTGCACTTAAATAAATCCTTCAATTGGACCCAAATTAATTCTTAAACATAATTAAAATTCAATTTGTCCAATGATTAAATCAAATTGGCCTATTAAAAATTTAATTATGTCATTGGATTTAATTTCAAGCAACTTCATCCAATAATCATTTAATTTGACCTTTAATTTGTATTTTTTATTCATTTTTAGACATAATAGGGTACAATTAGGCCTTAAATTTTCTTCAAAATTACAGTTGTATACCCCAACCTACTTTCTCCACGTTGTTAGCCTTTATTTTATTTTATTATAAAAGAGTGAATTTTAGAGAATAACTCAGAATTAAATTATGACATTGTATATGAGTTCCCATTTCTCATTGAAATGCCTGATATTATTGCTAGCATGAAGAAGGCTACTATATGTATAGTGTATTGATGATCTCATTCAATTTCTTTCTATATTGCTAATCCATCTTTTTGGCTTGTGGCGGATAAATATAAGCATGATTATGTTAAAACATCACACCTACCTTGTCTAGTTTATTTATGAACATCATCAACTTTTTAATCGTGTGTATAAGATCAATAACAAATCAATAATTGTTTCTTAAGTAATGCTTGGGGCTTTATAGTTTCAACCCTATCATGAACATGATTTTATCCTTAAAAATTGACTATGATTGAGTATGTGTCTACTTGTAAATTCAAAAAAGTATTATGAGAATTGATCATAATAGGTATCTTTTTTGCATTCACATTATAAACCCTAGTCTAAAATTAATGAATCAGTATTATTTAGTGAAATTCTTGATGGAAAATAATAATAAATAGGCTATGATTATGGGTGAGGGTCCTAGTGAGCTAGTTTAAAAATATATATTGATGAATTAAATAATAAAGTGGTATGCAAAAGTATTGGTGGGTGAGTTGTAAGCCTCGTGATAAATTTCATAAATTCCAACTAGGGAGAAAATGATACATTTAAAAGAAAATATTTGGTATGACTATGAGTTTAAATGCTTAGAAAAAAAAAATTAAACTAGAACCTTGGATAAAATAAGGAATGGAATTGTGTATAGAAAATACTGACGGTCAAAGTTAAACTGAGCATAGTAGAGTAAATTGTAACAAATAATAATAAAAATTAAGAATTTTATTATTATTATGACTTGTAGAGGAAAGATATCAAGTGAATTAAAATAATTTTGGATGATATGATAAAAGATTTAGTGCAGGAAAAATATAGACGAATGAATGTTTTTACAAAACTACTCAAGAAAGGTTAAAATAGTGGTAATTTTATAAATAAAAGAAGAAAATTTTCTTCCCCGTTAAAAAGGGTTGGTCATAAGATTGAAGGCAATAATTGCGTTGAAAAATTATTCTCTTCTATTTTTTTCTCCATTTCTTCAAGATGTAAATTAAAAAGGTTGTTCTCAGGGAGGATTTTATCTAAGGAAAACAACTAAGTTAGGAATCTAGAGAGAGAAAGAGAGGGAGCAAAAGGAAGAAATAGAAATTTAAAGAAACGGGTGAAATTATGGAAGAAACTACATTCTAACTCATCAAATTGAGTTAATTTTTGTTAGGTAAGATGAATTTGATTGTTTTATTTCATTCAATTGAATTTTATAGAAAAAGGTTAAACAAACCCTAAATGTTGTTTGTTAAGGTTTATTGATGTTTGTGGACATTGTAAGTTATGGGATGAAATTATGATAAATAGGTGCTTGAAATTGTTAAATTATAGATAAAATGAAAGAATTAAAGAATAAATTTTGGGTTTTTAACCCTTTTAGTGGCCACCTATAGGTGTGGTTTTGGGGGATGTGGGGAAATTTTGTAAATTGTGAGATTATATGTAAATCGATGTATATGTAGGCCTAATTAGTTGTAATTGGGATATAATGTTGAATGATTACATGCTTTACATATTAAAATGGGAGTTTCTGAAAGTCTAAGAAGGGAATTTTGGAACATTAATATGGAAATGTTGAAGGAAAATGATGAAATGAAACAAAATTAAAAGATGAACATGATTTCCTTGCTTGTTAAGTGATCGATGATGTTTGAAAGTTGAGAATTTTTCTAATTGGGGGATAAATTGTTGAATTGATTTGTATATTGTATGTCTGGTATTGAAATTAACACGTTTGAGTAATGAATTGTGAAAGTTATAGATAATTATGAATTTCATTGAAATTGGTTGAATAATTAATTTAAATATCTTTGGAAAATTTAGGAAGTCGTTTGTGATTGTTTGGCTAATTTGTGTTATTTCTATGCTTTGCATGATTGATGAAAACTTTAAATAAAGTTAGATTAAATTAGCATGTGAAATAAAGAATTTAAGTATATAGGTTTGGAAAGAATTGGCATGTTGAGTTGGATTCATTTGGTATGACTAAGTTATAAGTCTCTATGGGTTTGAATTGGGCTATCAATGCGAATTAAAAGATGAAAGATTGAATTAGTATTGTTGTTTTTTTCCTGTTAATATGGAAGTTTAGAAAGTATATTTGTTATGAAATCTCGATATAAAATGAAAATATAAATGTGTTGTACCTTATGGAAGAATAAAAAACAAATGTTAATTGTAAATTGCATTGAGAAATAACTGAATGATAAATTATGACAATTTAAATGTGGATAATTATGAGTATGAGATGCTTTGATATGGGCAAAATTGGTTAGTATGAATATGAACTTACAAGTTAAGATAGTGATTTATTGATAAAGATATCTATCTTTGAATTAGAAAAGGTATTCGGAGTTGAGACTTCAATATATAGAGCTTGTTTGATAAGAGGATCAAGTAGATGATTTTTTTTTATTAATAAAAAAAACATTTTATTTAATTGTTTGTTGTGAGAATGAAATATGCAAATTTGTATTCAATGATTGTTCTGATGTAAATTCAAAGTGAATTATGTAATGTGAATTCATGTAGAACATGGATATAAATTCCTTATGAAGCATGCAATTAAATAACTTGATAAGAAAGGACACGAGAACGAAAGGAAATAAAGTCAGTCACACAAGGAGGGCCTAATTTAATTAAATCAAGTCTTCCAAATTAACAGGATTAAATTATTAAAATTGAGTTGGCCACATGAGCGGGGACTAATTTTAATAAATTAAACCGACTATAAAAAGGGGGCTACTTTAAGGTATTAAAGCAACTGCAACAGTGAAATTATTTTATATGATTAAACTGATCATTATGACATAATTATCTTATGTGATTAAGCTGACTTTAACAACAAGATTATTGTGATTAGACTGATACAATAACTGGATAAATATATAAAAATTAAATTGATTGCAATGGTGGGACAAATAT
>Ga0307517_10009036_pt1 | contig 14204 bp, 9 predicted proteins | sample 23_EM_MG_FD_194515 | JGI IMG/M metagenome (GOLD analysis project Ga0307517, IMG submission 194515) | Populus trichocarpa ectomycorrhiza microbial communities from riparian zone in the Pacific Northwest, United States - 23_EM | ecosystem: Host-associated > Plants > Roots > Unclassified | place...
CTCGCAAGTGCGTAGTCATGTGAGAACTATGAGTCAAGTAACGTCATAGTGTGAAATCCAACATACCTTATGACTCATAAGTATGAGTCATGTGAAATCTGCCTTGCTTAGTCACGATTTGTGACACTCCTGCCCTTGCTTCATCATCTGTGCACACTTATGTTCTAGTTAGTTGTGATGATTTATGATGGGAAGAATAAGTCTACCTCTCGTGTTGGGTCCCTCAACGTGCAATCGATCCTCAAGCTCTTGTGCAACCCGGGGCCTCTTTGGATTCCTCTTCTGATTCTATTGGCACAAGAAATACTGTTAGTATCCAGTAGTGAGACTGAAAGCAATGTGGGGAATGGCTGGGCCTACCAAGCACTCTTGATATGTTCTCAGGAGGCTACCCCTGACTGTGCGCCAGAAAGCACAGTCAGGCTTGTCCCGTCGACAGCCTCCACAATGTGGCATAGTCAAGTAAGCTTAAGTAACAGGGTAATTAATTGCAAGTCAAACTATTTGACAATATGGAATGGAATAACAAATCGAGGAAGGTCAAATGGCAGGTGCTTTGTTTTAAGTCAAGGTAATAACAAAAGGTGGGGAGTATGGTAGATACGTAAGGAAGAAAGCCTTTCAAATATGGGCCCTGCATGTTGGCATTTTGAGCCTCATGACATGGTGTGATCACAAATGCTCTGTAATGTATCTCTCATCACAGATCTAGGAAATCACAAGATTGTCCTTTTTGGATAATATTAGATTGGACGTTTTTTGACCAACTGTCCAGTATATAATAAGATTTATCTAATAGTAAAGTAGAAACCATTAAACCCTTTTTTCTTATTGATAAGAAATACTGTTAGGGTGTGTACTACTTCCCGCTTCCTTCGCTGGTTTGTTAGCTGTTCCAGTATAGATGAGGGAGGACATACGAGAGTTTACAATAGTAGATATATGAACCATTCTGGATCTAGGGCACCTGATCCTGAAGGAGGAACTAAGCTGGCTTGTTAAGACACTGCTTGATTTGAGAACATATAAGAAGGTTTATTAAGGAATCAGGATGAGAGAATCTGAATTAGGATGTAGCTTTGCCTGAGAATCATACATGTTGATACTGAACATAGGAGAATTAGAAGCGCTTTTCTTAAAACTCAGAACATTTTTGCATCAGAGCAGTGAGGCGTGAGACATGAGACGTGAGATGTGAGACTTGGATGTAGCCAAAAAGGTGCTGCTGCGCGAGACATCAGCCAATGTCTGAGGAAGCACCAAATCCATGGTAATTCCAGGAATAAGGGACTCGGATGGGTTATGGTATGGAGAAGCAACAATGAGGGGCTTGTACTGATTGGAGAAAGAAGTGCCAAGAACAATAGTTTCACGTAGTCTTAGAGCTGGGAGGTGATGAGATTGTCTCAGAAGGTAAGAAAGCTTATGAGGCAATACAGGAGTGTGGAATGTGATAGGCCGTTGCAATGCAAGTCAGAATATACAGGAGACATGAGACGTAGAAAATACCTCCCTTGTAGCAGGACGCAATAAAGGCGAATCAGACACACGATCTGTTTTCGCTCCTGATAGCTTTGTATCATCCATTATTGCTGTTCCAATAAAACAGGTTTAACTTATACAATGTATCGTGAACACACTAACCTAGTACTGAAACAAGTTGAATGACTTTTGTGTGAGCTAGCAGTACTATTTGCAGTGGATATAAAACTACAGAACAGAAAGGAATTACAGAGGGAAAAGGGAAGCAAGTCTCAATTCAGAAAAATAAACAGTACCAAATGTGGGAAATCATCACTTACAGAGAGGCTAGTCTTGAACAAATTATCAAACAGGATAAAAGACCTTAGGAGAAAGTAGTCAATAACTATTAATAAAACCGAAAATCTGAGTGGTGCATGCTCATATCCTTCTCCTCATCCCTGTTTCCTCCACTACTCTCCTCTTAAACTCACAATCGAGACTCTACCTTCTTATTCCACCACTATAGTAATAGTGAACCAACTACCTCTCTCTCTGACTAGCCAGTGTTGCAAATCGCATGAGCGCAATACTAGAAGAAAATAAAGAAAATAAGAAATGCCACAAGAGCGAGATGGTATTTTTACTTTGCTTTATCATACTCTCACAATTGAGGACTAAGAACCAATCTATATACACAACATTCCCAGTATTCAGTATCCGCCCTGTAATTCTATTCCTTCTTACTCGCAATCCATTCATCCCATTCTATCATCCTATTCTTTTGGCCATATTCCAATTCCAGGCTATTAGGAAGTTCATACCATTCCAATTCAATTTTACCACAAAGTATTACAGCTAGTTGTTACAATACTGACACACTTTCCGACAATAGTAATAAAATAAACGAAATAAAAAACATGAACAATATCGGTACCCTCATTAAAACCCTCTACTGATATTTAGTAAAAAAAAGAATGCCCAGTACCTGTAAAAGAAATTAATGTAAAAAATATTAGGATCAATTTAGTAAAACCCTTGGCATATTTCATTTCTAACAAAACTATTCCTATATAGCCTCTCCTCTACATAGTGTTCGTTACGGGGCGGCGCGGGGCGGGTTTTCACTCGCCTGGCCCCTCCCTTACACGGGGCCGGGGGGGGTATTTCTAGGGTAATCCCCGCCCCGCCCCGGCCCAGGGCCCACCCGCACTCATTCCCTGGACGGGGCCCCGTTTGTTACCACCTATTTTTAGCGGGGACCCGTCCGGGGTATGGGTGGGGCCGGGGCCTGAGCGGGGACAGGGGCAGGGAATGCCGAAAAAGACACCCCGCCCCAGGCCGTTGAGTGGGGCAGGGCGGGGAAAAGGGCCGGGGGCCCGCGTTTTCCGGGGCCCCGTCCGCCCCGTAACGAACTCTACCTCTACATGCCCTTGGGGCTCATATCTCACGCGCTCGCACTCCCCAAGAGACTATGATTCTCGGGTCAATTGTTGAGTTTTTCAACTCTGGCAAGTATCTAGTCCACTTACTTCTTGATCTAAAAATCAATTGGCCAATCCTCATAGTGCAAATTTGGTTCAATACTGGAAGTGAAAGTGTTCTTTAACATGGCCAGGCAAGAGAGGGTGAACTCCAGTCAGGATAGGAATCATAACTTGGTTTGAGAGCAGCGTAGTGTAGTCAAACACTGGTAAGCTAGACCGGAGAGTCTATAAGGGCTAGACGGTAATCAGATAGTATTATATAACAGGAACCTGAGTGATATGATATAGACTGAAATATACTCTCTCCGGCAGCCCACTTTCCGACAGTCTCCTCCCCAGCGGTGTGACTCACAATGTGAGTCCTGTGTCAAATTTCGAGTTTTTTGACTCATCCTAGTATTAGATCTACTTCCTTCTCTATTTGCCAGTCACAGTGGATTGACCAGTCCTGATGGAGCAAATTGGGTTCAAGAATGTCATTTACAAGCTTGATTAATATGGCCAGTTGAGATATGAAGACCCTTGCATAGTAATGATAGGCTACTGTAAGATCAAGATAGTTTAGGCAAATAACACAAAGGAGTCAGACCAGACATTGTATGACCTGAGGGTTGCAGTGGAGTTGCTCCTGGATGGGAGCAGGGGAGGTGGGATTTTCCAGTTGCGCATTGCATGTTTTTCCACAGGCTTCGTATACTTTCAGGAAGAATGATATCACGGAGAGAAGGAAGCACATAACTCAAATCTGTCTTTGGGCAATGAATTCTAAAATATTATTAGCTATAATTAATCACCATTATCAAATTAAATATATCATACCTGGAACTATGCCAAGTTCCCAAATCATTTCTGATCTGCATGATTATCATTATCTCATTCTATTCCTTATCCTATGGACTATCATGCATAATCTCTTACTAAACCTAAAGTTGCTAGACTGCCAGCAGCATTAAGATTTGGGATTTGAAATCAATTCTAAAGATTTATTAACTCTAACTCTTGTTATTATTGTGGAGTGGAATACATCTTCTACCAGGAATCACACGGTGTTCCCAAATAATTTACAATTTCCATCATAATAATCACCTCATCCTATCCCTTATCAAATCGGCTGGGATTCCCTATATCATGATATAATTCATACCAGAGGAAGTAGAGGATTTAGATCAGGGATTTGTTATAAATTCTAAACATTTAGAAGCTATAAGGGTTCTGATTTTGGAGATGGCACACAACGAACCAGGCCGAGTTCCTCAATCATTTCCAATCCTCTTGATGCTAACCACCCCCTTCCATCTTCCTCTGATGGGCCCAAACTCTTGACTCTCTTGGTAAACGTCTGCACAGAGGAAGGAGAGAGTTTAGATCTTGGCATTTGCCATGAATTCTGAAATTTGATTCACTATTACTGTTATTATCATGTTCCAGTAGAACAGTTGTCATACCAGGAATGACATTGAGTTCTCAAATAATTACCAATCACCACAATCAGCACCCTTGTATTCCACTCTCACCTCCCTGAATCATCCTCTATATTCCTCCCCAAACACCCTTCCATTAGAATATAGAAGCAGCAGAGAGAATTTGTTCTTTCTTGTAACTTCTTAGTTGCTAATCTAAGGATCTTTCTAAAAGCCTAAAGTCATATTCAGACAATATGCATTGGGAACCTTGGTGAGCTTGTAAAGGCGGTCACAGGGAATGTTCAGGTTATAGCAAATGGTCTCATGCTTGATATGTAAAATGTTGAATACAACTTCCAATACTTTAGGCAAGCATTGAGCAATCTCAATCTCTACAGCCTCAGTGCTACCAGTAGGAGAATACCCAACTTGCACCTTACATAAGACAGTTGAAGCAAGGTATAAAGATTTAGATCATATTTGATATGCAATCAGGGTTGTGAGGTGGATGATCAGGAGATCTGCTTGAGAATCAAGGAGTTTTCTGAATTAGAACATTTTTTACAGTGAGGTGCAGTGGGATTCTAGGTCAGAATCTCGGTCTGACAATGGTATAAGGCCAGCACCAGAGTCGCACTTTGTGGAAGTATTCGGGTTTAGGAAATGGAAATGGAACCGACAAACTTAATATAGAAAAAATAAGTATTTGGTGTACGATAGGGAGAGTAGTTGCAGATAGGAGCCAAAACAGTGGATAACTCAGATCTGGGGTCTGGAAATGAATTATAAACATTGTTTAACTATAACTGTATATAGTGCCTGGAGTAATGACTTCAGAGCCTCTGGAGACTCATTATATAATTTTATCTGAAATTGTACGTTGACAAGATAACTTGTTAGAGAAAAGAGGCCTTTGAAAGCAGGGGATGCAATAGATGAAACTTTCGAGAATATTTAGAATTTGGAGCATTAGATGAGAAGATAACAAGAACCTTACCATTGGGACCTATAGCGTTGACTTTTGAATCCAGGATAAGATTCAATACCATTGTGATCAAGGTAAAAGTAAGAGTCAAGATAGGAGTCATGGCTAGAGTAGAGATGACCTGGGCAGTTTGAACTGCGCGATACTAGTTGTGATTAATTGTTCTTATTGAATCTCTTGGTGGGAACTTGAAGCCTGATTGATAGGAAGAAATAAAGGTCTAAGTGGAGAAAAAAGAAAGATTAATGTGAAGAAAATAAAATATATTACGTAAGAAAAAGTATGGTCGTCATTGTAGTTGGGGCTGTGGGAGAAGAAGAACAAGGGTTGATAACGGTGTGAAGGAAGAAAAGAGCTAGGAGTTGTGGTTAGTGTTGTGGAAGAAGAAAAAAAAGGTTGATGTGAAGGAAGAGAGAGCATGATGGTTTTTGTTGTTGTTGTACTCCGTGATTTTTAAAGTATCTGGAATGTTGGCACTGATTTGTACCCATCATAGTGCCAAGCTGTCCAAATATGAAAAAAATCGCCAAGTAGTAGTACTGGTGGTGGTTTAAGGAGATGAACAACAAAAGTGTTGATATGTGATAGTGGTGGTAGTGGTGGTTGTAGCGCTGGTTGGATCTATTTGTAAAAGCAAAGAAGATTGGTGTGAAGCAAGAAAAAGCATGGTGGCTGTTGTTGTTGTTCAAATTGTAGTGGGGGTAATGGTATCAAGGTTGCGGCTTAGGCCGCAACCCCCCAATATCCGCTACCTTACAACCCGGGACACTGTAAAGAGTGCCTGACAGCTCAATGGTAATTTACAACTCAATGGTAATTTGTGGCTTGGCATGAATTTGTGGCTCACCACAGCTTTGTAGCGTAACAAAAGATTTTAAACTAATAATATATTAAACATCTAATCCTGTAACTTGACATGTTACTTAATTCCCTTAATAATATGTCTAGATACTTTCATCCTATATGCTTGAGGACTTGGAGGTACAAGCGCTGACTTTGATATTGTCTATTCGTTATCAAGCCGAAGTGTATATGTTGTCGTGTTGGAGAGGAGAGTCCTGTGTACAAACGTAGATATGTATTAAATCCTAATGCTGTTTTCAATAACAAAATTCTATGATGAAGTGGGGTTAGGTAATGAGTTGAAGTTTTATTAGAGGGTTTCTCGGCTAAGCCACAAATTACGGTTGATCTGTGAATTACCATTGTGCTGTCAGGTACTCTTCAGAGTATCCCCGGTCGTGAGCCAGCCAACATTTGGGGGTTGTGAGCCAGCCAACATTTGAGGGTTGCGGCGGACGCCGCAACCTTGCCACCATTAGTGAAGGTGGTTGTGGAAGAAGAAAATAAAAGATGTTGATGTGTGATGGGGGTGGTAGTGTGCATCAAAGCAGGATGAAAGTGGAAGGTACAAGGTGAAGCCAGACTCTTGTATGAGTACAGCCAATATATGACTGTCACCTGGGTCTGATAAGAAACATTTGGTGTGAGGTTGACAGTTACATTCATGGGTGGTGCTCATACAATACTAAGGGTCATCTTTTGGAGCTTGGTGTTCTTTGGCTCTGAATGTTAGGATAACTCTCGAATTAGAGGATTTATTCTGGGCATGAACAAAAGTGGTAAAATTCTAATCGAAACAGGTATCATAACATTATTATATTGATAATTTAGCTAATTGTAAAGTTTAAAGGGTTCAAGGCATGCTTCTTATTTCTAACAAATACCCTCAGGAGGTGTACTACTTTCACTTTCTTTTTGGCAGTATTACTTGTGTTTGGGAATAATTACTGATATAATATGTGGCGAGGTAGAGTGTGTGATAGTTCACATAAGTAGGGCCCAGGCTACAATGCTTAAGCCTAAATCAGCCACTTTCAGGTCGTTTGCTTGAGTGCACGGTAGAAGCTATATTGGTTACTGCTTCTCTGCTTACTATACTGATTCTACCATTCCGTATTTTTGAGTCAGGAGCCAGTTTCTGTCAACGGTGATGCTTACTATTGAAACGACCGGCAATATTCCAGTAATCCTATTATGTTTATCTATAGATATCCCCCTGAGATTGATAGTAGCTCGTTCGACAGGTTTTTATTGTTACTAGAGTACGCTGGTACACTATGGTCAGTAGTTGTCCACTTTTGGATAGGATAAGCAAAATTCTCCTGGTGAGGATGATCCTGGTTCAATGGCAGTTGAGAGTATTTCCATCTGATTTGGATGCTTGAACACTTCCACTTTAATAATAATATTATTATTATATGTGCTTTGTCAAAGAGGAAATGCAGGAAGCACCAAGGTAATAGATAGAGTAAGAAAATTCATTTGCAACTTAGATATTTTGCAGAAAGGATATAGAAACTAGATTTTATTGCCTATCCTTCAATCATTCACATAGTTTCACTCCCTTCTTCATCTCACTAGAAATCTAACTAGTTGTAGAAATATATGGATAGGTAAAGACAAATATTATATCTTGATTGTCCGTAGCTCACCACACCCATCTCTCGGCTTCACCTATGCTCTTCATTCTCCGTACGCTTCCCTAATAACTAAGAAAAGGGATAGGAGAAACAATCAGTTGTTCAACATTCTCCCGTATCTATTATATTTGTCGCATTTGCATGTCTTCTAAACTCTCCCTCCAAACCCTGTAACACAATCCAGCATATTCATTCAACATATTATTCTCTATCATTTATTCTTGATAGGTTAGGGTATTAGTATTTATTTCATTCAAGTTGCAGAATCTTGAATGTGTTTAGTGGGCATATAACTACTTATCTTTATCAAAAGACAATATGGTCTTTGATCGGTTGTCATATCCTTATCTCCAATATACAGGACGACTCGTAGTATCTGATCTAGTGTCGAACTGTAAGGATAAGTGATTGGAAGTAAAATCTTGAGGTCTCAAATCACCTTTTCCTAGTGTAAAACCTGTATCGTCATTGGCAGAACTCCAAAATCTAATTGGATCAGGGTTTATCCAATTACAGTGTTTCAGGTTCCATTTTCCAACAACCACTCAAACGCGTTTCTGAGGGTGAGTGACCCCCTTTTCACTTTGCTGAACTGGCAATATGTTCTTCCAACCCAGTATTATTACCAACATGTACTTTATACTTATGAAAAGAATACAATTTGTGGAAAGCAGAGCCCAAACGAAGGGGAATAAGTATTTCAAAAGAGTGGAATGCTATGCTGATGCATATATGTAGTTTGGGGGAACGATTGACATTAACCGTTATATAAGCAATTTATAATAGCTAATGGGAAAAGGTGAAAGACACAGGGGAAGGAATGAAAGGACAGAGTAAGGAAGATGAGGGAAGAGAAAGCTTAAATAGAAAGCAGAAAGTGCATTATGAAGCCAGCATTATAGGCTATACAAATTATATATCATAACACATGTAGATTCACATATGAGCACAGTAGAAAATTATTAAATCTTCCATATTGCATTTAGAGAAAAATGAGTAAAAAGTGGAAAGATTATCGGAGTTTAAATATCGAGATTCAGGTAGGGAAATTAAGAAAATGTGAACTGAGAGGTTAGAAAGCTGGTTACTCAATAAGCCTAAGTACACCTAACGCTTCAATTAAAACTAGAGAAGCACAGTACCTTTTTTGTATTGTTTCTACTAGAGGTTATACTTACGCAATTCAGAGCACAAACTTACTTCTGCTCCTTATATCTCACTCTGCTTCTACTTCTTCATTCTATACTAAGGAAATTGAAACGTGAACTCAGTATCGTGCCTGTTCATCTTTGCTTCCCATGTGAATGTCCTACAATTGAGCACTCTCAGGCACCTGGTCTCAGGCTGCTTCCCCAGAATACTTTAGGCCCTTAATTAATAGTGCTAGACTCTGGACAGAGAAGTCTTTGTTTCGCGGCCAAGGTACAGCAGGTATTCCAATAGTAGTATTCAGGGTTAGCAATTACCCAAGAATCCTGGCCTTGCAAGTTGGAATCAATGAACGGTAGGGGGCCTTGTGGGCAGATGATGTTATATAGACTTTGCATTGGATATCCTGAGAGCAGTCAAGGTTTGGAAAGTACGAGCCTGGCGACAAAAGAAACTGACCCCCCATTTTACACCAAAAATTGGCTTTTTCACCTCATACAATCACGCCCAGTTGCTTTGCAAAAAAACATTAAAATTCCTCAGAGTCTTTGGACCTGTCTAGATATTATCATCTATATGTGACAAGCTCTGTTAGCTAATACCCATAGTGCAATACCAGGAACCATGATGGTGGCCAAAAGGTACCTCAACTTTTGTATGAGTGTCCCATACAAAAGGTACATTGCAACCACACCCAATGACAATCTTAAGCCCTCAACCCCTATGGGAGAATGGGAAAATTCTCATAATTTTTACCTAGAAAGTTTCAACAACTACCTACACTATAGCTTGGTTTCATTAAATCTATACAGCTTTGGAATCGGTTATGAATGTCCAAAATCAGCCATTTTTGGTGTAAAATGGGGGGTCAGTTTCTTTTGTCGCCAAGATCGTACTCTACCACTAGGAAGAAGGACCTGATCGCTAATATTCTTGCCCAGAAATTAATTCTAATATCAGATTAGTCATAATTGGGAGTAACATTGTAGTTTGAGAAGTATATTTTACCAACAACTCTTGTCAGAACTAGATTATGATCCCAGTTGCTCTCCTGCTCCCTCTGAGTTTCCTTCAGCCTTTCTCTTCTCTGATTAACAATGCAATCATAGTTCTAACTCTGCAAAATTGCTCTCTGACACTCTTTCCTAAAACCCTCTCTCTCACTAAATACGTACATAACAAACAATGACTTTCCCCACTGGGTTGTTTGCTGTGCTTACACCTCCAACTATCATACCGACCATGCTCGCAACATCACGGACCTCAGTTGATCGTAGCAGAGTTTGTACTCGTTCCGCCTTGTAGAAAGCGGTATAAACATGAAACAACATTCGAATGGAAATGCTATTGTTATAGAAGGTCAATTGATTAAAGAAGCCATATGGGCAACTGGGCCAATCGTAGCTTGTTGTGTTGTTCCGACCCGAAAATCAGGGAGACTACTAATTGGAAAATGTTCAGGGTTTGGGTTTATCTTTCTAGTAATTGGTAATAAGCGGGAGATTTCATTCCGGCTAGCGATTTTAGCTTCCCTTCCTCTTGCCACTATTGCTCCATGTCTTGTTCGTTCGGGCAAGGTTCTGGTTGAAAACAGCTATGTGGGCAATCTTCTGAATATCTTTAGGTACGCCAGGAACTGTGGGAGCTTGTACTTAGATAGTGGCGGGCATTTGGGGTCGAGCGCAGTCACGTGGGAGTTCATCAGCAAATAGAAGCAGTTACAACTGAACTCACCGCGTAGTCTCTGTGTGCCCAGCTAACCAGGGGCCTAGAATGTAAACTGGCTTCCCGAGTATGTGGGCTTTTACCGGGTGCTGGTGGAGAGGGGTCCATGCCGCTAGGACACACCAGAGGCAACCACTGTCTCAGAATAAAACACATGCGGACTAGCCTTTCAGATGCAGCCTGATGTTATGGCAGAATACTAGAAGTACTCAGGTATTACCAGCGATCATCTGAGGCCTTGCAACTAAACAACCCTACCATTTTGAGAACAATGAATGAGTTACAGAAAACAGTGGAGAATACGCAAATACTAAGGGAGATTGTCCGGAAAGGTCCACCGAGGATTACTCATATTTACTTATTTGAGTCATTTGGATACTAGAATAGGAATATATTTTTAAAGCTAGACTAGACAAGATGAGTGTAGTTCTAGTTCTTAGCAGCTATCTGTTTAAAGTAACAAATCTGGGGAATAGAAGTACAAAAGTGGGGATAGCTTCAGCACCAGGCCTCGGTCAGGACCAGGACAGGATGGGTTGGAATGCGCTCGGTAAGGGGAATTGAATGGTATATGGCTCGAAGGGTACCAATGCCTGTAGCACTCTGTAGCCAACAGTTTGAAAGTACTTGCCCGGTGAAAGAAAGTACAAAAGTATGCATAACCCGTGACCAAGTTGTTGGACAGTGTTATGACAGGGTGCTTTAGAATCTGCCGGTTGAGAGAAATTGAATTGTGTAGATTTCGAAGAGTCCGTATGGCTGTCGAGGTCAGCAGGGAGAAAGTGGCCGATACCTTACTGGGTGGATATGCACCACTGGCCAGGTTGGCAAGAGTCACATTGAAATCCGCTTGGCGAGGTCAAGTAAAAGGTATACCGCTTGCAGCATCCACATGCCTGTAGCACTCAGTAGCTCTCAATTTGAAAGTAATTCCAAGGGAACCCAAATTCCAAATGTGTGGATTACCCTTGAGGTAGTGGTCGGACAGCGACTGGACACACTCTGTTGGAATCTACTTGGAGAGGGGAATTCAATAGTATATATTTGGAAGTGTCCACATGGCTATAGAAGTCAGCAGGGAGAAAAAGACTGATAGTAGAGCAGACGGAGATCCGCTAGGGTGGTGAAGGGGCTGATTAGAATCCGCAGGCTGCGGTGGATCAAATGGTGTATTGCCCACAGACTATGGACATGCCTTGGCTGAATCCATATGCCTAGGCAGATTGAATAGGGTTCAGCTGAATGAAAAGGCATGCCTGTAGCTCACTGTGAGTAGATAATGCTAGATAGTTCTACAGAGTTGATGAAGAGGTGATATGAAAGAACCAAGGAAGTTTTGGCAAGACTGGTTACCTGAGGTGAGATAACTGGTATGTTGTGGGTGGTTACCGGGACAATAGCTAATTAGTCATTGTATTATAAGATCCCTTTTTGTCTGAAAAACCTTTACCTGATTGGGAAGTAGACAGTTGTGAGTAGATGCCATCTGGGGCAAGGATAGGGTTCAGATGTTGCAGCTACTGGGTGGCTTCCCTGGTTCTGCTTCGGATGACGAATGGGAGATATGCACCATCAGAGTCCACCAGGCGGACAGGATGTCGGTTGAGTTGCTGCCAACCGACTGGGTTACAATGGGTGTGCGAGCGCCCTCACCAGGGGGATTGGGTGACCTGGAAGATCTGGAGGGATTCCCTGTGTCCGGACGCACTGCATATCCGTTAGGAGTATATCTTTTTGGCTAATGTTCAATTCTGTCGTGGAGCAATGTATGGTGTTAAGAAGTAATAATTGCCAAAATTGGTGGCGCAGAGTATGGTTGGAACAAGAGTAGCTGAGATGCAAGATGCCTGGTTCTCAAGCAGAGAAGGCAACCATCAGGGAGATCAAGCGTGTTGGCTATTCCGAGAAGAGTCAATTATGAACCTCATATTACAGACTACATCAGCAAAAATCATTATCTGCGTCCTGAGGTTCCTGTGCGTCAGATGCTCCGGACACTCCGAAGGTTAACCATTACAATGGACGTGATGTCTGCCGGATGTGATGTCCGGACTGCATTCCCACTGCACCCTTGGGCCCTCGATGTCTAGCCGACGTCCACCGCCAAGTGTATGCCTCCTGATGCCCTCAGATACTAAGCTCCTGCATCCCGACGATCACCTCCTTGTTCCTACCTCTTCATGGCCGAATTCAATTCCTCTTGGTATCTGGATGCTACACAGCTATATTTGGACCCCCTCTGCATCAATTGCCATGTCAGGCTATAGGCTCCCAAAGCCGCCTTAAGAGTTCAAATGATCCTCGCGACGGCATCGTAATATCTCACATATTGCAGAGGCCGTCCTGACCACGTTGTAATACCTTATGGGCATACTCATGACGCCGTCGCGATTGCACAGATATTGCAGACGCTGTCGTGACGACTCCATTATAGCTCAGATGCATACTCGCAATGACGCCGTGAAAGCACAAATATTACTGATGCAGGCTCGATGGCTGCGCTATCCATTCGTATTAGAGAATCTGTTTCACAAAAGCTAGGGGGGGCCGCCGCGCCTTGGATTTTCACATTGAACCTTATCCGGATGTTGATATTCTATTATTACTAGTATACTGCTGTGACCAGGGCATCCAGGACATCCTTGCCATGGCGATTCTACATTTCGGACCTCGCGCTCAGATCTCGCTCAGAAATACAGCCCAAATTGTCCTCAAGGCTCCACAGATTGGCCAACCGAATCTAATAGTATTATATTTTATGAAAAACAATTTCCCTAAAAGCTCGACTGTTGGCACATCTCCAAGTCTACAAAAAACGATTCTCTCCTATGCCTGCTCACTTTCCTGCGAGTTGTCCACGATCAACGATAGATGACTAGCGAAACCCCGGTTAACGGGCCTCTCTTGCGCTAATCCCAGCATCAGCTCCTGTGAGTTACCTAAGCTCACTGGATCTGAATCTAGCATCTGCAACGCCTGGGCAAAGGACGCCTGGTTGTAGTCAAACGACAGTTCGCTCACCTGGGATGCATCATGACTCTGCTGGTGATGCACTAACCCCCAGGTCTGATTGTCGACTGGTGTCTGTTCCCGCACAGCAGATCGTCTTGGATTCTGCCTGGGTAGATGATGTCTGGATAGCTGACACTCGAGTTCGGCATGAACTGCGTCATGATCGTCAGCAAAGCCTTCACAACTTTCCTCTATCACCCAATACTCTGGCTGGATCTTGTCTTGGATCATCTCATGCGGATTCATGAGCTGGATGTAACAATCCTATTGTTAGGTAGTTATGCAACAGGCAACGATAGTGGTTTCCTATAGTGAGCAAGTCTTCTTCTTTGTAATAAGGCGTAGGGGAATACTATCTCTTCGGATAGTACAGAACTGGCTTGCTTGTCTTGAGTCGTTTTACTAGAGGTACTATCTCTTCAGATAGTAAGGTGGGTGGATTGTCGTGCTTGATAGAACTATCACAATAGTCCTATGTTCGGGCAACCTGTCGAGACTA
>Ga0307517_10009037_pt1 | contig 14204 bp, 9 predicted proteins | sample 23_EM_MG_FD_194515 | JGI IMG/M metagenome (GOLD analysis project Ga0307517, IMG submission 194515) | Populus trichocarpa ectomycorrhiza microbial communities from riparian zone in the Pacific Northwest, United States - 23_EM | ecosystem: Host-associated > Plants > Roots > Unclassified | place...
GGAAGATTACAAGTTGAGTTTTCGCGTGAATCAATTATGTTGGTTGCATGATAAATACGATTGAATTTGGAATTTTGTATGGATATTTGATTTAGAGAATGTGAGTATGTTTATTTTTCTTTATTCGCTATTGTGTATACACTAAGTTGAAGATACCAATGTTTGCATGATAGGTCCTTCAAGTGTGATGAGCCGAGCCTAATTATGGTTATTATTATTCTTTTTATTTCAAATTTGCCTTAAAAATCAATTCTATTCCAATCCTAGAAAAGATTATCATATGATCTATTTCAAGCCCAAACTTGCCTTATGTTGTGTGCAAACTTCAATCATCAAACACTCAAGGTTTCAATATCAATCTCAGCCCAAATAATAGGTACATTTGTATCCTTATATGATGCTTAAATTCAGCCCCAAATCAGCCCAAGCACAATCCATAATCTTACATGTCTACACAACAAATAACATTTGATTTATTTTGGGTAATCCATTGATCCAAAAGGGTAAGCACATGGATTGAAAGCTAGAGGGGACATTGTTACAATATTTTGGGTCAAAAATAAGAAAGAGACAGCTCATAAAAGAGGAAGAAAAACATGCACCAAAGTGTTCTCCAAGCTGGCCTGATTTGATTTTCCAGAACACCTTTTGGTGTTGTGCCCATAACTTTTGACTCAGATGTCCAAATTCTCTGTTATTTAATTATCTCGAAAGCTGACAGACTAGCCTATAAATTTGTTTCTAATAGACATCTCCATAGGAGGCTTCTAAGAGAGTCTAATTTCTCCAATAAAGCATGAAATTGTAGGATAATCAAGGTCTTTATATTTCAAAACATTATTGTTTTGAAGAATGACACTTACTTGTTCGGCTAAAAAGGCTTTCTTTTTTACATTCAGTTTTCTCTTCACGGTGCACAAGTCTTTCATAAATTTAGCATAATAAGGTACCTGTTTAATAGCATCCAACAAAGGTATATTGATCCTTACCTGTTTGAAAGTTTCAAAGATTTTTGAATTGTGATTGACTTTCCTTTGTTTGGTCATGGCATGAGAAAATGGAAGTACTGGTGGGGAATCAGTCTTTCTTTTTTTTGCAATGTTCAGGTTCAACCCTTTCCTTACCCTCAAAGAGTAACTCATCATCTTTCTCACAAGGTTCAAGAATAGGTTTTTCAATAACTTTACCACTACGGACAGTAATGACTGATTTGACTTGATCCATGTGTTGGCTTCCAGAGCTACTCGCTCTTAAATTGTATTGCCCTTTGGGATTTTGCTGAGGTTGAGATGGAAACTTACCTTTCTCTTGAAAACTGAGAGTAGATGTGAACTTTGTCAGAGTATCTTTCAAATCTGCCATAGTTTGAGCATTTTGAGTGTTGATTGTCTCTTGCTTTTCAATGAATGCATGCAATATTTCCTCAAGATTTCATCTAGGAGGGCGAATACAAGGAGGTGCATATCCATGAGAATTTTGAAAATTATGGTGTGCTTGAAATGGTGGCTGTGAAGTTTGTGCATTATTGTTACCATTATTCCAACTGAAATTTAGGTGATTTCTCCAACCAGGATTATATGTTTATGAGTATGGATTCTAATTTGGCCTTTGGAAACTGTTTAAAGCATTGCCTTGTTCATGGAGACATTCCTTGAAAGAAGGCAAAGTTGGACAATCATTGGTTGAGTGTTCATTAGTTTCACAGATTTGACATACAATTTCTTGAACAGATTTCAATTGACCACTCCTTTTCAATTCTAGTGCCTCGACTTTTCTAGCTAAAGATGCAAATTTGGCTTGGAGGTCATGATCTTCTCTAAGGTTATACATACCTCCACTAGATGTATGAGGTTGAGATTTACCTGGTGTCTCACAAGTACCTGTAGTGTCCTAATTTTGAGCATTTTCAGCTATGGATTCTAATTTGGCCTTTGGAAACTGTTTAAAGCATTGGCTTGTTCATGGAGACATTCCTTGAAAGAAGGCAAAGTTGGACAATCATTGGTTGAGTGTTCATTAGTTTCACAGATTTGACATACAATTTCTTGAACAGATTTCAATTGACCACTCCTTTTCAATTCTAGTGCCTCGACTTTTCTAGCTAAAGATGCAAATTTGGCTTGGAGGTCATGATCTTCTCTAAGGTTATACATACCTCCACTAGATGTATGAGGTTGAGATTTACCTGGTGTCTCACAAGTACCTGTAGTGTCCTAATTTTGAGCATTTTCAGCTAACAAGTCTAGGTACTTCATTCCTTCATCAGGGTCTTTATCTTTAAAAGTTCCATTGCATATTAATTCCACCATTTGCCTATCTGTAGGTGTTAACCCTTTATAAAAGTGTGAAATCAATCTCCATGTTTCAAAACCATAATGAGGACATGTATTAAGCAAGTCTTTATACTTATCCCAATACTGGTAAAATGTTTCTCCTAGCTTGTGAGTGAATGTGGTGATTTGTCTTTTAAAAGAGTTTATTCTATGAGAAGGAAAAAACTTCTTTAGAAACTATTGTTGCATTTCATCTCAAGCACGAATGGATTCTGACCTCAGGTTTTGTAGCCATGTTTTAGCTTTATCTTTTAAAGAAAAAGGGAAAAGCTTTAATCCGATGGTGTTCATGCTACAGTTTGAGTCACTATAAGTGTTACAAACTTCTTCAAATTCTCTCAAATGCAAGTAGGGATTTTCTTGATCTAAGCCATAAAAAGTAGGTAAAAGTTGAATAATGCCTGGCTTAAAATTGAAGTGAGATGCATCAGGAGGGAAAATTATACATGATGGTGCACTTGTTCTTGTAGGATTCATGTGGTCTCTAAGTGTCCTAACTCGATTATTCTCATTATTCTCATTATGAAGCGATTAATTATTCTCTTCGCCATGTTTTCTAAAAATAATGAAGATTTCCTAGGAAGTCTACCACTTAATGTGCATGTCCAAACTCTCATGCAAGTGCAGAAAGGGAAAAAAAAAACAAAAATTAGAAAAACATTAAAAGTGAAAAGAAAAATAAAATAAAATATATAATTTATACAGTAACTTACCTCCCCGACAACGGTGCCAAAAACTTGACACGATCAAAAGATTGATGTATTATCCCAAGTACAGGAGTGTCGAAGTAATAAATAATCCGGCAAGACCGGGGTCGAACCACATGGAGGTGAAATATATAAAATTACAAATAATAAATGAAAAGGAGTTGAAGAAAACTTTTGAGATGTGATATTGATGTAAGGATCAAACAAGGATAAAACAATTGTCAAGGTTAGAGGATCCACTAATGATATTTCAAACAAGTATAATATAAACTCTTTTTAGTACTCAACTGGAAACCACACACAAAGGAGGTTCCAATCGGTTTATAAATTATTAACATGATTGTCACACGTGTGCGGCGTCACGGCGATAAATATCCACTCTCAATATATTTTATTATCTATCTATTTGGCAAATATGGGAAGACAAAGAATTCTTGTCTCTTATATATGGAAAGAAGGAATGAGAATTGCCACCTAGTATTTTGGTCACTAGAAATCCTAACTAGTCTCAGAGATCGGGTACGGGGACTGGTTGCGTAAAGGGAAGGTATTAGCACCCCAAATACACCCTACCTAAGGTAAGCTGCATTGTTTTATTGTCTTATAAAATCTAAAGTCTTATCGTGTTTTCTAGTTGTTGGTCCGTCTATGGTTTAAGAAAAATCCTCCTCGGTAAAGAGACTCTTATCTTATCGGGTAAAACCTAACCGTTCTAACATCAACAAAAGAATTTAATATCTGGAATACGTCTTACGTATAAGGTCGTAACCCCAGAAAATAAAATAATTTATTTTGGAATTTTTGAAATATTGACCTAGTTCTCGTGACTTTAATAAACTGGTTATTAAAGCCAAAATGCATGCTAATACATATTTTTGAATTTGTTTTGTTGTATGAAAATATAATATGATTTTTTATTTTTGAGACTTGGCCGTATGCATGAAAACAAAAAAATATTTTTTTTATTTTTCAATGTTTTGATGAAAACTGGGTATTTTAATACCGGATTTGTATATTTACGGTATAAAAATACAAACAAATACTAAGCAAAATTCAGTAGAATAAAAATTTAATTTTTTTTAGGTGGGCCCAGCTCGAACCATGTGGCTGGGCTGGACCCAGCAACTCAAACCCGGTCTCTGGCCCAAGCCAGTGACCCGATTGGCTGAGACACATGAATTTGTTTCACGCGTGCATTAACAGTGCAAAGGTAATTAAATTACATTCGTATAGTGTATATGCTCATTTGTAGATTTAAGAGAATATGAAGACGAACGCACCTGGTTTCTAGAAAAACTGAAGATGATGACAATTCTGGTCTTTCATTCTTTTTATTATTCTAGACTTTCTCTTTGGGTTTCTTCCTTTGCTTCTATTTCTTTTGTTTTATTCCCTTGCCTTTGGTTCTGAAGGTCAAGGGACATCAACGATGGAGGCTGGTTGTTGTTGGGTTTTTCTTGCTTCTGTTCGTTTGTTCCTCTGTAACCGTCTTCCTATGCTGCCCAGTTCTCCTTCATGTCTCCCTCCGTTTCTTTTTACTCTCCATGTTCTCTTTTTCTCCCTCTATGTCTCGTCTTTCTCCTTGGCGCTGGAACCTGCTGCTTGCAGTTGCAGAAGAATATGACAGTGTGGAAGGGTTGTTCCAACACTGCTTCCTCTCCTCGTTTTTTTTTTGTACTCTCTCCTTCCTTTCTTCACTTTGCCTCCCTGTTTTACTTTCTGCCTCTCTGTTTCTCGTCCTTATCCTCTTCCCCCCTCTGTCTCGTCTTTCTTCGCGTGTTCCCCCCCACTTGCTCGGTCCTTCCTCTGGCTTTTATAGCAAGAGGATGCAGACGTTTCCGACAATAACAAAGTAACGGTCGGCATGCATCATGGTGGCGTGAAACATGCCCCCAGATTGAAGTGGCTCCATTGCTAAGGGCTTCATTGCATTTACTGTCGAAACCATCGCGGATGAAGAAGGCGATAAACAATTGTCGAGGAAACAACGTCATTTTCAAATTCAAAAAAGAATGTTTCTGATTTGGTCTTTGGATGTTTTTGCAATTCCAGCATCCTTTTATCACTCCTATTATTTTTTTGGATTCCTTCCGAATATATATTTTTTAATATGTATTTTTTTTGTATATTTTTTTATTTTTTATGCAGGAACCCAAAAATGGGTAACAACAATGATCATATTAATTATCTTATTTAAGTGATGTCAATACTAGTAAATGTTGTCAAGTATTCATAGTGATAACTTATGGTAACAACAAATCAAATTCCTTTCATAGCATAGGTGTCGGTTATACTATACAGCTGGCTATGAAAGTTCCAAGTATTTGTTGTACCAAGGGTTGTACAACACAAATCAAGATTAACCATTTAACAAGCAAGGTATTAAGAGTAAGTAAGATAACAAATGCAAAACATGTTATTATCAAACATTAAAGTCCATGTTGAGTTTATACTATACATATTCTTACACCATTAGTGTACCATTTTCACATTGACAAAATAAACTTAGCTAAATATAATGAAGATGAGAAACATAAATAAACAAAATAAAAACATAATAATGATATACATTAACTAATTAAAGGAAAGGAAATGAAAAGTATAAACAAGAGATTAATATAACATGAAATAAAACTTGAACATTACAAAATACGAAGAAAGAGAGCAAGAGCAAGATCTTAATCTGAAAACCAAGATGTCTAAATGTATGGAAAATGCCTTCTTTTATAGGCTAAAATTTAAAACTATTGATTTGATGACTAATTATTGAGTGGGTGGCCACCTCTTGACTTGGTGACAACCATTATCTTCTTATCTGAACAAAACATCATTGCTAATATCGTAATTTGAATAAGAATAAGCTCATTTGGACTTCTAGAACTCGAGATATGGGCTTACCAGTATCTGGGCTAGAGGACAGGTTCCGACTTCTCTTTTGTTGCTACAATTTGAACTTGAAAACGGTTGTTTTGAATCTTGGAGTCTTCATGAAATTTTTAAGCCTATGACTTAGATTTCTATCCATATAAACCAAGACCTAAATCCAAGTTCTACAGCTCTAGTTATGATCCAATAACCGAATGGTTTTCCAGTTTGAATTGAACCAGCATCTCTTTTTTAAGCTTAGCCCTCTCTTTATCTTTTCACTTTCAATAGTTAAACACATCAATCAATCCTTTAAATTATGAGATATGTATGCATTCAAAATAAGCATTTACCATAAATTAAAGATATCTTATGTTATCAGACTTGCTATTATAAAACATGCTCAAGTTAGGGAATTTAATGATATTTTAAGTGCAATATAATGATATAAAACCTTGATAAAAATGCACTTGTAAGTACTAATCAAATGGTGTGTGACATTTCATGTAATTTTTTTTTAACTCTCTCAACCTTCTGATGGCCTTAGTCTGTTGGTAATTTCATTAGTAATTTGTTTAATACTTTTTTTAAAAAAATAAAACCAAATAAACATAACATAAAAAAGATTAAAAGAAATAAAACTAAAATAAAAACCAAATATTTATTACAAATTTTAAAATTATCATTTTGAATACAATTCATTTAGAGGTCAAAAGTTGAAGAATGAGGAGGAAAAGGCAAATTTTTGTCGAGACCGAGTGGGCGACGAGGTGGACCATATGTACCATCGATGTTTGACAACACCTCCACATATAATCACCTAAGTTTGGCAATCTCAACATTAGGTCGTTCTGTATTAGCAGTAAGCTAGGTCATCTAAGCTTCAACTTGTTATCGTATAATCATTTAGAACTCTGGAGATTAGAAGCTCGAACCCGATTGTGAGGAACCAACGGTCGATACACCACAACTCGTCCATATATTCGCAACCATAGTGTTTGAGATACCATAAACCTAATTTCTATCGAGTTCACCTGACGTTCCGGCCTCCAACCACAAATCCAAATTCAATTTCGGATGGGTCAAATGATTTTCTACAATTGAGTGGTATGTGTTTCTTGAAAAAAAAAAAACAAGAAGAAAAACCAGTCAACTAAATTGAAAAAATAATAACTTCATAAAAAAACTCTTGAAATCCAATTTACAATGAACTTTTAAACATGGCTATCCACGAGCTAATGCACCATTTCTGATGGTCATCATTCCGCATGTGAGTTTGTACAAAAAAGCTTTATTGGTCTTGGTTTGCGTCCAAGAACCATATTCTGCAAAAAAAAAAATTGTTTTTAGTAAAAAAAAAGATGTAATAAAAAAGAGTCTTATTATCAAAATTAACAAAACCACATAACATGGCGCAAAAAAAAGGGTCATCAAACAAACATAATTAACCAACAAAAATCTTATTGTTAACCATAAAGAATCTAACCAAGAATCCATGAGTAGTCAAAACTCAAAAAACATAGCAAATAAACCGCCCCCCTAAAAAAAAAACCCTTATCGTGGTTGTTGTTGTTGTTTTTACTCTATTAATCCAAGTCAGTGAGACTAGCACAATTGTTTGCAAAGATTAAAGAAAACAAACACTTAGGAGCATCATAAGAAAAAAAATAAGCTTTGAAAACCTAAAAGTTGCAAGATATTTACTTAGTCTGTCAGTAATTCAGTCGGTATTTACATTTTGTCTATAATTCAATCGGTATATAATAATTTTTAATTACAAGTGTTATTTTTCTTATCTATTCAACCTGCAAATATAGTAAAATCACAAAACAATAACACCATTTTTATTCATAATAATAAAATCACAACAATAAATGTTTCATCTTTGTTAATAACAGTTTATTGTAAAGAAACAACCAGAAAGATTACAATAAAGTTAATTTCATTACACATTGACATTTTACAATTTAATCAGAATTGTCTTCTTCTTCTTCTTCTTCTTTAATTTTATCATCACCATGTCCAACAAAATCTATTTCATTGAATTGATGCTCGTCGATATCATCATCTTCATCAACTTTTACATGTCCATTGGTTCTTAACACATTATTTAACTCCTCAATGTTAACATCATTAAAAATATTTCTAGTGATATGAAAATTTGAATTTTCTTCTAAGTCGGTCGACAGAGAAACTCGATATGCATAAACTAATTCATCCATTTGAAATACATCGTCTCTCGCATTTACTTTATTATTGCCTTCCTGAACAACATGGACACGACCTCTGAGTTTGGTTTTCATTATTGATAACCATTCAACTTTAGAACAATTCTTTCTAAATGAAAGAGTGTATGTGTAATAAATTTGTTGGCATTACTTAGCAAAAATAAAGACATTGTCGATGTTGTGAAGTTTAGCCTTTGTATTAATTTTGACCAAAATATAATATATACTTTGATCCCTCTATCAGCGATATTATACCAATAACATTTAAATGAAAAGAACTTAGTTAAGCTCGTTATGATATGTAGTTCAATAACCTCTTCAAACTTCCTATAACAATCAACTTCAAACTCATTAGAAGTTGATCCCTTAACACAAACTCTATTATTATAGGTCTTTTTACCTTGACCATACTCTTTAGTATGAAAGACATATTCATTGTCATAACTTCATTTTTTACCCCCTACTTTTATAAAATTTTCCAATATACAAAAAAATAAAAAAATATATTCTTGATGTATTTTCATCATTGTTAACATTTTCAGCGTTGCCTCAAAAGAATTCAAATTTTAAATTTCTTTTCAACACGTTCAACTTTTAACGCGTTATTTTCAAAATTGTTGATTTTTTCTCATTGAGTTGGTGTTGATGCTTCCTTTTTTTTAAAATGAAAATACAAAAAAAAAAACAAAAAATATTTGGACAGAAATGACCAAAATGAAAAGGAAGAAAACAATGGACTAAAGTGAATTTATGTTGCTTGTTAGACTAAGTAATCAGGAAAGAAAACAAGATTTTCCACCTATAAAAAGGTAGTTATCCCACATAAGAAAGGGGACATTACAAGAAATCTAAAGAAAACACCTACCAAAAATAAAAAAACCATAGCCCTCATTTTTACAAATCCTAGTTGCCAACCACTGGAGATCTTTCAGCCAAAAAAAATATCAATCTTGTGGCTCTCTTTTTTTGTTCAACTGACCCGATGCCTCCTATCCAATGTCGTTTCGTAGTCATGACTGCCAACAACGCAGTCTAATGCCACCACCACAACCCACATACTCTAGTTTTGACTGTCAAACCAACAACCCCTTCACCAACTGATTCCTTTACCACCAGTCCCAACAACACCGTCCCCTCTTCCTAGCAACAGTGTCCTTCGAAGCGTGTCCTCACCGGAAACCCAACGACTGAAACCACTACACACCGTGACCTAACCGTGCACCTCCCAACACCCCACATGCAACCATCCTTTTCAACTAAGACTTGCCCACCACCCACAGCTCTTTCCACCTCTTTCTCTCGGCCTAGCACAACGACCTCCAATGTGACCCCAGCCACTCTTCTCTTCCATCCACGCTGACAACAGTAACAAAGTTTCAACAGCTCCCTCACTCATAGTAGACCACAACCACCAAAGTAAAGCATTTCCTTTATAGCAGAACCGTCAGCCACTTGTAAAGGAGAAGAAAAAAGTGAAAAAAAAATATGAAGTAAAGAAATTGAAAACGGATTGCGTTTGTGTGATTCATTTTCTTTTACAGGTGAATATTGCTGATAGTATATAAAGCAAGAGGAGAAGAAACACTTTTAGGGTGTGTTTGTTTTCTAGAAAGTGGTTTCCAGGAAACTACTTTCCAAACTTTCTTATGTTTGTTTGCCATTAGGAAAGTTGGTCAACGGAAAACACTTTCCTGTCATATGAAAATTTGGCTTGATTTCAAGGAAAGTGTTTTCCTTTTATTTTGGGCGGAAAATACTTTCCAGAAGTTGTGAAAATTTTAAAAATATCATATTATTTGCTGATTATGTCAAATTTGGTCCTCAAACTTTTGATTGCTATATATTTTGTTTGAATATTTTTTTTTTCAAATTCATCCCTTAAAACTTGATTTAATTTGATTTTTATATTAACTTTGGTTCTTATTTTTATGATTGTTATTTACTTTTCTCTTATCATTTTTTAAATTGAATTTTTTTTATCTATCAAATTTGGTCCTCATTTTTTTAATTGTTACTTATTTTATTTAAAATAATTTATGAAATTGTAATTATTGTTATTTTAATTTCATCATCTTTTAATTTTTTTATCTCTTAGATTTGATCTCTATTATTTTGATGATCATTATTTATTTTATTTGAGATAATTTATGAAATTAGATTTTTTCAATTCTGTTCTCATTCAACTTTTTAATTTGTAAGATTTGTTCCTTATTATTTTAATAAACTTGAAAAAAAATAAAACATTAATAAGCTATTTTCTATAACATAACCAAACACTGGAAAGTGTTTTCCAACTCACTTTCCATGATACTACCAAACATCAAAAAATAATTTACTTTTCCGGAATTTATTTTCCAATGAAACTATTTTCCAAAAAGAAACTACTTTCCTACAAACAAACAGGGCCTTAGATCCATCATTTTTCTGCCTTCACCAGTGACGGCACGTGTGCTTACACGTAGCCAGTAGCGTGACACGTGATACCAATATGCCGCCACTATTCTTGCGAGTTTGGAGGCTTTCCACCTTTAAAAGATCAATTTTTGAAAATTTTAAATGCTTAATGTGTGTGCTTAAACTATTGTTGAATTTTGAATTTTATGGTTTGTAAAAATGTAATTGTGAGGTGTGTGAGTAAAAACGTAGTAAAAAAGAGTGTGTGTGTGTGTGTGTGTGTGTGTGTGTGTGTTTTGCATTTTTTTTATTACCTTTTGTTTTGCATTAAAAATAGTGAAAAGATAAAAAAAAATTAATTAATCAAACGTTTTGATTGCATACAGTCAAATCCTAAAAGTTTTCCAAGCATATTTTTATAAAAAACAAAAATGAATCCTTCTCATGTTTTAAAATGAAAAATGGATATTGTACCTAGTTTATGATTATCCGTTAAGTTTTGGCAAAAATAACAAAAACCATTCACCAATCATTTTGTTCACTGTATATTTCAAGTGTTAAGGTTTAGCTGTAAACTTTAATTTTGCTCAATTTTACAAGCGTCTATTTTTTATTGTATAATTAAATAAAAAAATTATTTCAAAAAAACAAAGTTATTAATTTTGGTGAAGTCAAATCGTAACTTTGGTAGGTAGGTTGATTGAAAATCTAGTTTCATAATTTGTTTCGGTTTGCTTTTTATGGGGTTATTATGGTCTTAAACAAGCATTCTGATATTAGGTTTGTGCTTGATTTTGTAAGCGTGTTTTTTATACTATAATTAAATAAAAAATAGTTTAAAAAAAGTTATTAAACCTAGTGGAGTCTATGATCCAGGTTGCGGGATTGACGAGTTAACTTGGATTGATTGAAAATTGGCTTTATGATTTGTTTTGATTTGCTTCCTATGAGGTTATTGTATCTTCAAACAAATATCTTGGTATTGAGTTATTGCTCGGTTTTGCGAGCAATTTTTTTTTATCAATATATAATTAAATAAATAATAATTTAAAAAATTATTAAACTTAGTTGGAGTTTATGATCCACGGGTCGATCCAATATGTCGTTACTCGGTTTTGCGAACAAATTTTTTTATCAATATATAATTAAATAAAAAATAATTTAAAAAATTATTAAACATGTTGGAGTCTATAATCCAGATCTTGGATTTGAAGGATTAAGTTATAAAATTAGAGTCGATTCAATATATCATTGTCTTAATATATAAAAAAAATTATTATTTTGATTTTTTAAAAAAATTAAATCATGTTTTTACTAATGATGTAACTTGTTTTTTAAAATTGCTAGTCAATTAATTAATGTTAAAATAGCTACCACATAATTTAATATAAAATCTAATAAATCATAGTCAAAAACATTTTAAAATTGACTTCTTGACTGTTAAAAAGTTTTTTTTGCAGTATGAATATTTTTAAATGTTTCAAAAACTTTGAGGTGCGTCGCGCGAATTGGGGCTATCTATCTAGCATATATCAAGCACCATTGGCGCGTGGGCTTGAAAAGTAACAAAAACTCCAACAAGCATTGATCCCAAAGGAAGAAAGAAAGAAAGATAAAGATACTCACAGTACTTTGTGATGGAAGCAACCCCCCTTCCCCTTCTCCTTCCCCTTCTCCTTCCCCTTCCCCTCCATTTATAAATATAAAAACTCCTCCCTCTAAACTCCCACTTGCTCCCCCCGTCGACATCAAGTCTCTCTCTGTCCCTCTCACTCTTTAAAACACAAACACTTCAATTCTCCCCCCTGGCGATGCAAGGACTACGACAACGTTGCTCTGACGACGTCGATCTTCTCGACCTCAGTTCCCCACTGAACTCCTCCTCGTCCTCTTCTTTATCCATCGACGAAGCAGAATCCACGGAGACAAGAATCCAACGGCTTATATCTGAGCACCCAGTTATCATTTTCTCTCGATCTTCTTGTTGCATGTGTCATGTCATGAAGAAACTCCTTGCCACCATTGGTGTTCACCCTACTGTAAGATCTATGCCCTCCCTCCCGCGGCTGAAGACGGCTCATTGGTGGCACCTGTGTTGGTGGCCTTGAGTCTCTTGTTGCTCTTCACCTGAGTGGACATCTTGTGCCTAAGCTTGTTGAACTTGGTGTCTTGGCTTTCTCTTCTGGGTATGGTAATAATAATCATATCATATTATCATAATAATATAAAAGGGTAATCATATTAATTTTAGAGCTTGTAAAATTAATTGATATACACACAAACTAACTCGAACATTGATATTAATTAAAAAAATATATATAGGAACAACTCAATTTAACTTCAAATACAACTAAAGGAAACAAGATTCGAGATTGTGGAAAGAAACAGCACGAATGGTGGAAACTAGGACTTGTCCTTTTTCCCTTTCCTTCTTAACTGGAATTTAAAAGAGAGTAAAAAGGTGGTGCTTAGTCATGCCTTAGACTACCAAGAAGAAGTTGTGTTTGTATGGATGATCCATCCCCATGCATGTAGATTACTTGCTTCATTCATTTGCAGTAAACAAAACGAGGCAATATATATGAACATCTACAAGTAAATTAAAGAGGTTTTCAATCCCTGCTTCTTGATCAGATGACTTGGCAGCGATCTGTTCTTGAAGAGTTAAACTTAGCTGTGGCTTAACTGGACCACACGTACGAAATAGAGTGAGCAAAGTCTTAAGAAACACAGCCCTTTTGCATTATTTTATCTTGTTTAATCTGTTAAAAGTCAAACAACATAGATAACAGGGGATAAAAAAAATTAAATGGATCTAATTTATAATTTATAAAATATCACCATTATAAATCCAAATCTGACCCATCTATGTATATTAATTATTTTATTTTTATTAAATAATTAATAATAATAAAATATTAAATATTCATATAAATATTAAAAACCTAATAAATAGTTTTTTAATTTTTTACTAGTTAAGTAATCGACAAGATAAAGCGTTGATACCTATTATCATCTGCTATGCAAGGCTCATGACTCGTGGCATCGCTTCTCTTTAACCACCTGGCCTGACAGCCTGAGATTACTTGCCATCATCGATCAATCCACTTCCTTGTCAGAAATCGAATTTTTTTTAATTCAAATAACATTAACATGGCATCATCCATAGTCTTTAAAGTCGGTATACTCCATGTTTGGATTTCAGGTTTTGATCAGATTATTAAATTTTAACCAGGTTGACTGGATGGGCTAGATCAATATTTATTTAAAAAAAAATTCAAAACAGCGTCGTTTTATAAAAAAAACAAAAGTCAACAGGTTGCAACCGGGTTTTTGATCGGTTTTTGCCGAGTCACCGAGATCAACTCGTCGGGTCGGCCGGGTCACATCAGGTCATGACTTTTCCTATTTTTTCATCAACCCGGCCTCATTCCAGTCCCGAATCGGCCGGGTCCCGGGTCAACCCACTGAGTCGGGCCGGGTTTCAAAAATATATCATCATCACTCATCATGGCTGACCACATATAAAACACCACCTTGTAAACATCTCGCTGAATAAAATATATATGTTCCCTCTTCATCTCTATTTTTAAACAAAATTCTTGGGCCATAATAATGTTCTTGTTGATATAATATTTCGTTAAGAACAAGACAATTTCATTAAACCAAATAATATC
>Ga0307517_10009040_pt1 | contig 14199 bp, 10 predicted proteins | sample 23_EM_MG_FD_194515 | JGI IMG/M metagenome (GOLD analysis project Ga0307517, IMG submission 194515) | Populus trichocarpa ectomycorrhiza microbial communities from riparian zone in the Pacific Northwest, United States - 23_EM | ecosystem: Host-associated > Plants > Roots > Unclassified | place...
TTCCAACAAATATAGAAAATAATATTTTATGCACACGAAATATCACTTTAATACCCAAAAATAACATAAGAAAAATGTTTAGACTAAACAAAATGAAGTCAAATGTCAAATGGGTTAGCTAACCACATACAATTCATATGATCTCTATATTGTTTTGTTAGTAATGCTTTAGTTATGGGATTTGCAATCATTAACTCAATGCTAATATGCTCAATGAGCTTTTCATGTTCTTTCATTTGCTTTCTTATAATGAGATACTTTATATCGATGTGTTAGTTTCGGTTTTCATTTTTATTATTCTTAGAAAAAAAAACTGCAGAATTATTACAATACATATTTACTAGTCTTGATATGGAATCAACAACTTTAAGACTAAAAATAAATTTTCTTAACCAGATTGCTTGTGTCGTTGCTTCATAGCATGCAATGAATTTTACTTCTCTAACATGAACTCATATTGCAAAAAGAAAAGTGTACCTTATAGTATACTAATCACCTCAAGATAATCAGTATGTTTGTAAATCAACTTGCAATCCTATGTTTGTAAATCAACTTGTAATCCTTGGTTCGTTGTAGGGTTAGGTATTGTACAAACTTATATAAACATCAAACAATCAATTGTAAATGCATAGGGAATGTTACTCTTTCGCTTCTTTTTCAATGCATTTTATAGGCATTAATTCTGATTGAACTTGTCCTATTTAACAATGGGTGCTACAAAAAGTACCCTGTTTGACATCCTAAATCTTTCAAAAACCTTTTCAATATAGGCCTTTAAGACATTTCTAATATACTTTGAGATATGTCTCTGTCAGTGATATAAGAGGCTTCATCTAAATTCTTCATATCAATTTTTTTTAAAAAAAGATTTGCTTTGTATCATGTAGTAAATCCAAGTCGTTGCTTGCAAGTAGAATATCATCTACATATAGGATAAAAAAGATATATTTGCTCCCACTAACCTTAAGGTATATACATTAATCAATAATGTTTTCAATAAACCGTATGAGATTATAATATTGTGAGATTTAATATATCATTATTGGGAGGTGTGTTTTAGTCCATATATTGATTTCTTTAACTTACAAAACAAATGACTATTTGTATCATCACAAAAACCTTCAGGTTGATTCATATATACCTCTTCATCCAAATTTCTATTTAGAAATGTTGTTTTCACATCCATCTAATGTAAATCTAAATCAAAATGAGCTACTAATGATATTATTATTATTCTAAATGAATCCTTCTTAGAAATTAAAGAGAAGGTTTCATGGTAGTCTATGCATTCCTTTGGAGTATAAACATTATCTAACATTATCTATAAGTCTAGCTTTATATCGCTCGATATTACCAAAAACATCTTTTTTTGGTTTTATAAACCCATTTACAACTAACAATTTTAAAACTTTCTAGTAATTTGATGAGGTCCAAAACTTGATTTTAGACATATACTCCATTTTTTTCTTCATGGCATTATACCATTGGTATACTTTTCTCCATTAATGGCTTATAAAAACAAATTTGGATCATCTTTAGGCTTAACATCAAAGTCAGACTCTTGAAGGTACATAATATAGTCATTAGAAATTATTGGTCTCTTTGTTTTTGGAGATATTCTTAATTCATTTTTTTCATTGGGTTTACATCATCAAAAGCTAGTTGGTCTTGAACTGCTTGCTCTTGAATTGGTTGTTGTTCAGAATCATCTAAATGATTTTCTTGAACAATAACCATAAATCTTTTATCTTTACGCAACTTTCCTTGAATTCTATCATTCTAGAAAAATGACTCCCATTAAAATTAAGATCTTTAAGGAATTTAACATTTCTTACCTTTACTATTCTTGTCTTATAAGAAGGACAATAAAACCTATATCCTTTAGAGCTCATTGCATAACCAATAAAATATCCACTAGTTGTTCTTGGGTTCAATTTCTTTAATTGAAGATTATAAATCCTTACCTCAATAAGATAACTCTATATATGTGTATGACTTAAATTGGGTTTCCATACATTATATAATTAAAAAGGTGTCCTAGACATAGCTTTGGATGAAACCCTGTTTAAAATATACAAAACAATCTTTGGTGCTCACTCCATAAGGATAATGGTATACTAGAATTATTAATCATGCTTCTTACCATGTCCATAAGTGTACGGTTTCTTCTTTCGGCTACACCATTTTATTGTGGTATGACATGCATTGTATATTATGCAATAATATCCTCTCTTTCAAGAAACTTTGCAAATTGACCTAACATTTGTTCCTTTTTCTGTGTACCTACCATAATACCCTCCACCTCTATCTGACCTTATAATCTTTATGGTTCTTTTTCTTTTATTTCTCTATTTCAGCCTTATAGGTCTTAAAAGCATCAGATGCTTTAGCCTTATCAAATAAGAGATATAGATATATAAATCTAGAATGATCATCAATGAATGAGATAAAGTATCTCTGACCATTCAAGCATGGAGTATTAAATGGTCCACAAATATCAGTATGTATGATTTTTAAAATTTTTAAGCTCCTCGTGACACCTTTAGTGATCTTGTTAATTTACTTTCCCTTTATGCAATCTACACAAATACTAATATCAGTAATGTTAGCAGTGACCTTCATTTCCATAATATGTTCACACACACCCTTGTAATAGTAAAATAACTTATCTGAAAACATTTTCATTAAGGTGCTGGCCAATACCTAATCAGAATGAATAAATTGTTCATCTACAGTCTTCAAGAAATCTTTTGCCTGAGAGCATTGAAGGATAAAACCTCTAATACTTTTACTTATACAAGATTTTATGAGCATTAAACTTAAGCGATTAGATCGCTCCCACAACTCATAATTAATCTTTTTCTGAGCATTACTTGATTCCGTGAGGATATGTGGTTCATCCACATGTAAAGCCAAATCGACACACCCTAATGAAAAATGAATACTTTCATTACAATAAACAACATTATCACCATATGACATTGGAATAATAGATATATCAATAAAAGCAATAGAAAAAGTTGTAATAACCAAGAAAAATACTCTAATGCTATAAAACATATACTTATATGAATTAATCAATGTCAATTTAGTAATAAATTTTAATCTCTACATCATGCATAGAACTTACTAATTATTTAATAATAATACTAATAAATTAAAATATCAAGAATAAAATTTATTCACACCCAATAGCCTAGAATAAAATTCATCCTTAATGTCCATGTATTATTTTATTCCAATTAAATCATAAAAATAACAATCTCTTTATTGGGTCAAGTCATTACTTTTATAAAATAATTGCAATTAAATTATGTACCTTATGATCACGCACGCTAATTAAATAAATTTTAATGTGATGATCAAAATAACTTAAAATGTTATGGCTATTTCTAAATTAATTAACATCACGATCTCATCCTAACATATTTAATTATCAACTAAAATTTTTTAAGTTGATATACTTTAATAATTATATAAACTGCATAGTGATCTTTTTTCTTTAGCAATTTTCTACAAATAAATATATTAATAATCCCAAAATATTTATTCTTTCTTCACATGGAATTGCAATATCAAAATATTTAAACAATTTATTCATGCTTATGCTAACTGTATTACTTTTGCATACCAACAAGATACCATTAACTTAAGATTTATACGTAACAACACACTTGCTAAAGAAAAACAAATCACAAATTTTGCAGTACCATATATGTCGATCAAGTTGCTTCTAACAGTTAAGAAAATCATGTAAGATAATTTTAATATGCCAAAGCATATAAACATATAAACACAATAGAAAATTAATAGGATATATATTTCCTGCCATGATTGATTAAGTGTTCAAGCAATTATCTAGAAAACTCTGTGCTGTCAAGAATACAGAATTCTAATCTGTGTTAAACTTTAGGATTAATGTATTGATGAAAAACAAGGAATTTTTCATAACATCTTTCTCACTAGACTAGAAATCCTTTATATATAACATAATTCTTGCACCTTCATCTATCACGGGTGATGCTAGACCCACTACTAGAATCCATTGAACTCTAAGTTTTAATTCTCAGTTAATTTAAAAAAATTTAAAATTCTACTTGACATGTGCAACTTAAGGATATTTCCCAGCATGAAAACCATTGTATCAATCTGTCAGAGCAACGTTAAAACATGAAAATCACCTGACCTGGACTAGGAAAAATGCTTTCAAACATGAACACAGAAATTAAGGTTATGTACCAAACAAAGCAAATGCCTCAGTAGCTTGCTGCAGAGTTTAACTCTCGGGGCTGGCTAATTAGACAAACTATGTGTATGTTCAACAGGCCACTTGCTAATGTAAATGCCAAAGAAAGTCATACTTGTATGCATTTGCCCTATTGCCCTTTCAAAGAACAACCGTCTTTTCTTTTCCTCTTGAATCAAATATATGTTGCTGGATTTTCATGGTCAAGATAAAGAGAGCATATCCTCAACATTCAAAGATTTTTTTCCTGAAAATACGGATTTCTTTTTTCCCAAGAATTTCCTGGTAGTGATTACTATCTGAAACTATTTGTATTTAAAATGATAGTTATTAATCTTCCAATTGTTTATTTGTCCAAGGTCATAATATATATACAGTCATCATGGGGGAAGCCAAACACTACCAGATCGGCGATCAACATTACTGTTGGTTCAGGTGATAGCTAGTCACGAGCCTTCTTTTGTCTTCTTTAGCTTTTGATTAATTAATTTTGAGAGCTATCAATCCAATCATGAAAGAGAGTCAATTATGGAATCACGGAAGCTAGTGTCAACGCCTGTTAAAGTTGCAAGTCACCTTCAAATGGCTCCCGTCCAAGGAAAGAACAAATTTGGGTACAAAATTTATGCTCCAAGAAAACAATTCCAGTTGAAGACAGCAAACATGGCTCACTCTTCTTTTACTACCCTACAAAATCGCTATACATGAATGATTTGTCCTACATTTAAGAGACTTTCATGAGGAACATTGAGAGCTGCACTGTTCTGTCTGCATATCTTCCTAAGAAAAGCATATATATGATCGATTGCTATTTTCTTATAGAACTTCGAATCCCTGCGTGCCAGAATCTCTGTATTCCCCAGTATGTGCACAACACCGGCATCTCTACAGACACCCAAAAATTCTAACTCATTTACCTCAGCTGGGTTGCTTAGAAGACCAGATGATGCGACGGCAGTGTTATTATGCATATGGCCATTAAGAGACACGATTGAATCTCCTGATGAAATCGTTCCATCCATGTTCAATGGCATTGTGTTGCTAGAGTGATTCAGAGGAACATCATTCGGCTGCTCAGTTTCCTGGTCACATATACTGTAGTCATCTGAGTCTGAACACCCGTCCATCATGGACTCAAGCCGGACAAATGTGTAAAGACCTTCGAAGAGTTTTTTCTCAAAACTTTCATCTCTTTTATGGAGGTCTTTATACCCATATCTTACAACACAACGGAACATACGGAAATTAATGGGTCCTATTCGCTTTACAAGGAATCTCTCTCCTTCAGGAACTGTGTGGACAGGAAGGAACTTCACACAGACAAAAACAACTATTGAATGGATGGCAGGTAGGTTTGTGATGAAATGGGAAAAAATGTGTGGTACTCCTCTTGCTAGTTCAGTGTATACAAGTCCGATTCCAGGGACACGAACTAGTCCTAAACTGGGACCAAGCCCCAGAATCCATGCCATTGAAACCTTACTGTGCACCTCAAACTCGTAACGTTTCTTGGTACCATAATGCCACACATACATGATGATAAAAAATGCTAAGGCGATCACAAGAGGAACCCAACCACCTTGATTGACCTTGCAGAGCACAGAAGAAAAGTAAGTACCCTCCACTACCAGTGATAAACCCGTGAATATCAGGACAAGAATCCAATGGCAGCGCCATATTAATAGCATGACTAGAATCATAAGCAATGTGGTCACCAGCATGACTATGACGACTGCAGTCCCTGTCATGACATGAAATAACATACAGAGTTTATCAAATTTTTAACCAAAGATATAAAAGATCTGATTAACTTCATAACATTTGACAAAGCATGAACATACCAGAAGCATTTCCAATTTGGCTTTGATTCTTAAAACCAGCTGTCACACTAACACAGAGAATCATAAGGATCCAATTAATGTCTGGAATATATATGTGGTTTAGAAACCTTTTTGATGTATGTATAATTTTAACTCTTGGAAAACAACCAAGTGCAAGGGCCTGCTTGATTAATGAAAAAGTTGCACATATGGTGGCTTGGCTTGCAACAACAGCAGCTGCAGTTGCAACTAGAAGTACTGGCCAATAAATGCTATCTGCAGAATGATAAACGTTACCAGATTTAAATTATAAGAAATCCATCAATCATATTTGACAAAATTCTGTAGATTTTCACAAAAAAAAAAATCTATGTAAATACAGAACAGGAAAAGATGTTTTTGGATTAATAACTAAATCATACTATCAGAGACTGCTTTCTTGGGTTTTTGTTACACAAAGTGCTGGGCCCATTCATTTGTTCAATTTGTCAATTACTTCAGAGGAAAGGATTAAAATACATAGTAACCATGTTAAAGTAATTCAGTTAATAAACAGAACCAGCTCCATTAAACCTCTTCAAAAATTTATAAGAATTGCTTCTCTCAGAGTTTTTGAGAAGATGTACCTATCATTAGTGATTTGCTATTTGTCATTAACACATGTACTCTTCTTGGAGGTAATAATTGTTAGTGTTTATAAGAGAGATTCTTGTATAAGCTCGCAATTTTCCAACAGATTTAGGTGTAAATACTTTCACAGCAATGGATTTAACTGTTCTCTGTTCCCAGTGCTTTCTATCCATGTAAGCACCATTTGCTGACAGGTTTTTCCGACTTTTGATGACAAAAATCATGTTCACATATTATTTGATGGCCCTAATTTTCTTTCTCATTTCCATGCCATTCCAGTCACAATAGTCAGGCACCCTAGGAAAACAGAAATGGAGGAAGTCATTGTAAACCTGGAATAGAGCTGTAAAATGCATCAACTACATGATTTGTGTTCTTCATGAGGTAGGCAGCTTGTCCAGAATAGGCCAAAAGTAGGCAGGGAAAAACAACTGTTGTGAAAGCAATCTGTATAGACGGTACAGGAAAATGAGATAGGTCGGCAAACAGGGCCTCGGTTCCTGTAATATTTCAGGACAAGTAAAGTCACCAGTTTATTGTACACAAGTTTGATGAATGTCAAATGGGTTAAAAAGTATGAAAGCAAAAATAAATCAAATGAAAACTCAGAGTTCACCTGTTATGCTAAGCATGATACCTCCGAGGGACAGCCAACTGTCTCTCCCTCCCCTTCTGAAATAACGATATATGTACACCGGTGAAATGGCTTTCAGAACACCCGTATCATATTTCCAAATGTTGAATAAGCCAATTCCTCCAATCAAGAGAAACCAAAGGAGCACAATTGGTGCAAAGAGCCAACTAACCCTATCCACGCCATGGTGCTGCATGCTGAACAAGCCTACTAATATGACAACAGCAACAAGCACGACTACATCTGATGCACAGAGAAATAGTAACTGGTTGATACTTTAAAACATAATTTAGTGGACAAATGTTAAAGTTGATGTAAATGCAAGAAGTTGTTCAATTTCAGTAGGAAGATACCACTACTCATCTTGGGGTGGTCTAACTTGATTCCTTGAACAGCGGACAGCACTGCCACATGTAGCAAAGAAAGAAAGATACATGTATTAGCCACATAATTGTCGTCGATTTATCAAAGTTGGAATGAAGTTTTCCATATGTGGACTTATGTGAATAAGCACTAAAAGACAGCAACGTTTCAATTAGTCCAGAACATAACCCAGGGTATCCGAGCATATGCACTGTTCATCACTCCAATGGTTTTTAGTATGGCACTCCTATTATGTTTTGCAACCAGACATAATGCAAATAAATTTATCATAGTTTGAAATGTGTTCTTACAAATGAAAATTTTGCATCGTTTAGTTATTTTAATTAAAGCAAAGTACTTCTAATCCACCTTTATTTTAAACCTTTGACGCACATACATAAGCACCTGCATTATGTTTGCCTTGGATGACTTTGATGGATGGTTAAGTAATTTTGTCACATTTGATGGTACTTTGAATTTTATATATTTTCGAAGGTGGTGAAGTCTGAAACTAAATGACAATTTGTTTGTGCTCTGCTGAGTTATTTAAACAAACATGACTACGTATCTCTGCAAATACTAAAGGAGTTAATTCACTCTAACCACTGACCAAAATCCATATGTTAAACTATTGGTGAAAATTTGTTATCAGAGACAATGAATTTTTCTTCTCTCATCCAGGGACCATCCCACACCCTGCAATTCATTGCTTGTATTTTCATGGCATATACATGTGTTGGATTATAGATACACTGTGCTTATCTATCACAATTCCATGAAACAAACAGCTCTGGTAAAAAGATAGGAGGACAGATAGTGGTTCTAAGGGAAGGAAACCTGATATAGCTGGTGTAAGAATCCCATCACCAATTACCATGGAAGAGCCAACAAGAACAAGAACAAGAAGCGCATTCTTCCTGAAGGGATGTTCCTCCAACCATCTCTTGGTCTTTCCAGCAAAAGATTTCTCATGGAAAGTAGAACGACTATAAGTAGTTAGCTGCTCATCTGTATGATCTTGATTAGGGATAGTCTTCACTTTTGCATGTCGACATAGTAGCGAATAAAGAGCAAATGTCCCACCTGCATGATGAATGGGATAAGTTCCAAGAAACTTACTAGTTCTTTACTGGCTTCAGATACAAATACATTCCTCGCTAAAAGAAGGATACTGCTACATTATGCTTAACTTTTTAGGCAGGAAGTGAAATCATTGAATACATGGTAATATCAGAGAAAATAGAAAGTTAAAGAACATAAATCACCTTTTACATATTAGAATAAAAATGAAAATCAGTCCAACCAGTCTGGAAAATTGGAACTTTTGTCAGATCACAGCAAGATGTATATGACACTCCATAACAAATAAATCCATGTTTTTTTCCAACTTGTGTAAGAGAAGATACTTAACTTTCCTTTACATTAAGATTTTCAAAAGTCATCTAATATTCTATACATTTTATTTACATAACCAGAAAAAAAATATGTGAGAATATCATTGCCTTCAAGATGGCTGGTTGGAGATTATTCTTTTCGTTTTAGTACATACATACAAGCGGAAGTCTAAAGCACCCTGTATTGATTAATCATGTGCATTTGGTTTTAAATTGCATGTCGACATGTTTGAGCATGTTAAGTTTCACATCTTCGACTGTGTCCCTCCACTTTCTTTCTTCCTCAAACTAAGGTTTCCTTGAACTGTCTGGGGTTAGAGTTACCAGGAAGGCAATCGCCACCAATTTCTAAAATGGTGGTAAAAGATCAACACTCCTCCAGCTAAATAAAGAGATATACCAAATAAAAGTACTTTTATTTTTATTAATGATCATTTCCACTATATACACAAGCCGGGACCATATTCAAAGTTCCAAAAATATCCTGTCATTGCATTCTATACTATAGTCAATATTGTAATGTAAGCAAATTTTTTCATCTCTTTTTACTGCTATAATTGAATTTCAATAAAAACAAGTTAATGATTTACCTTGGCCATTGTCATTTGCTCTACAAACAATTAAAACATACTTCAGGAGCGGGATAAGAGTAAGGGAATATATGATCAACGATAGAGCTCCAATTAAATCCTCTGGATCTTCAATTCCATCTGGAAATGTATTGTAGAAGACATACAAAGGAGACGTGCCTAAATCTCCATAGACCACTCCAAGGCTTTGGAAAGCAAGCTGCATAAGCAGTAATCGAGAGAATTTCTGAAAGAAATAAAGCAGAATTAGCACAAAGAATAAAAGCAGGGTGCAAATCAACCACATTATCAGTCTTCTTATTTTCATAGTGTAGGCTGGCATGCCTGTATAGCATGCCATCGACTCTAATGCAAACTTTAATTCAACAACATTTATAATATCATTCCTACAGTTTTATCTGTTGTTATTACATTAATAATAAACAAGCTCATTCGGTAAACTGATTTTTTTAAAATACATTGTTGGCTTTTGAAACAGTTCGCTTGGCAAGGTATTGAAAAGAACAAACGATGACATTATACCTTATCCTGATACTTGTTCCTAAGCTTCTCAGCTTCTGCGTCCATGGGTTGATCAAGATTCTGATCCAAAACCCAGATTCTACTTTTATAATCAATTTCTTCATTACTCTTTCCTCCAGTAGCCATTCGCAGCAGAAGTTAAACGGTCCTTACACATACACCAACCCCCAAGTCCAATACCATACAGTCTTCCTCGTGCTTATACCTAAGCCAATCACAACTCAAAATCCGCAAATCAGACAAGAATGAATTCAACTTGAAGAAAATGATACAAGGACCCAAGATTTCTTATTTCCTCAACTACAAGATATAATGCATCAACCAAATCCAAGATGCAGTTGCTTCTTCAGTTCAAATAAACCAATGAAATCCCAATTGAGATATAAACAAAAGAGCAATCACATTATCTACAGAGTAAACAAAATGGGCTCATTTCAGCAAATAAAGCAAGATATTCAAACCTTGACAATAGATAATTAGAGCCGAGTTCACTAAATTCAGTTTTTCTTCAGAGCCAAAGTTCAAATCTTTAATTCATTCAATGCCAACAAGGTGAAGATACTAAAAATTCAACAAAAACCCAAAAACCCATGAAGCAAAAGGAGGAAATGAAGACAACCCAACCCTAGCTTTCGCAAGGGAAGGAAGAAAAATTTCAGTGTCTAGTTTTGTTGGTGCTCTTGTGCAAAATACGTTGTAGTTGTGATGTATTTTATAAAGGTTTCTGTAACTTCAGCAAAGGCTTTAGCAACATCCCATCATGCCTTTTTGTTAGACATGCATCAGCATTTTTACAGTATATAATATTTACGCAAATCTGTAACAGCTTCGTAAATGACGGCATCATCTAGTAATTTTGAGTTGGCTTCTTTTTTTAATAGATTCAGATATTAATATTAATATTAATATTATGGAAGAAATCTCTTCTTTTCTTTTTTCAACGAGCAAGAGTAAATATAGCATCTCGAAAGTTGATGTTGACTTCTCTGCATCGTACGGTTTGAATGAATAAAACAAGGGATCCAACGATCCACTTCAAGTATTTAATTTTTTACTGTCGAAACAGCTCATTTGGTACGGAGTTTCCATGTCGGGGTGTAAGAAATTTTTCCATAACTGTACTGGAATTGGAAGTAATAATGAGAGTGGGTAAGAACTCTGTGGAGGAGCATTGAATTGTGAGCGAGTGTATCAATGCAATTCCTCCAATATAGATATTCATTTATTTTTAACCGAAGTGAACACGCTACAAATGCATGGACTCTTTTTTCTTTTTTTTTCTTTTTTTTGAGTAAATATCATAGTTATCAAACTCTACAGAAAAATTGACAGGATTAAAAAGCCGAATTTCTAGTTATATAGGTTAACATCAATCTAAATCAACCTAGAAAAATTAAAAAAAAAAATTAAAAATTTTAATATTTTATATAAAAAAATTAAAAAACAATCTATATGAAGATATGCTATATATGTTGTAAATAATAAAGTTTAAAAGATTATTTTCAAAGGTTTTTTATCCCACATTAAAAAGATATTATGTTACCTTTTAAGTTGAAGTATTTAAACCAAAAAAGTTTTTTATCCCACATTGAAAAAACATAACTTTTTTCTTGTGAACATAGAGTATATATACTAAAAGGCTTCAAATCATACATTGAAAAAATAACTTTTTTCTAGTGAACATAGAATATATATATATTAAAGGGTTTGAAATCTTACATTAAAAAAATAAAACATTATTCTAGTATTTATATAGTGAACTTTAAAAGGGGTTAATAATCAACTAAAAGAATATAAAAAAAAGGATCTCCGATTAGGAAAAAAATACATTTAAAAAAAAACAGTAAATACAACAACTCGAAGTCAAATGAAATAACTTTGATTTCTAACCAAAACAAGGAATAGACACAAAGTAAAGACATAGTTAGTAAAATGTATCTATAATAAGACTGGGGTGTTCATGTTTTGATCCAATTTGGTTTGAGATAAAAATAATCTTGCCAAACTAGTTTTTTTTTAATTTTTGAAAATCTTGATCCGAATCGAACGAAAACCGATTCAAATCGAACCAGTTCAACTCAGTTCGGCTTGGTTTTTTTCCTTTGAAAATCAGGAAACCCCAATGCTTGTTTTTTGGGTTTTTAATGGGCCTGTTTTAAATCAGGTTTTAACAATTTCTTATTGGCTTAGGGTTTTTTTAAGTTTTATTAACAAATCTTTTGTATTACCAAACCAGCCCAACCTTTAAATTCGAATATCAACAATAATAGATCAAATTTGCTAGTTTAAAACTCTAAAATGGAAATTGACATCTAGTTCTCTTGTACAAATATGAATATGAAGAACACAAGGTATATTTCTCGATAATAAATAGACATCAAGAAACACAAAATAAATGCCTCTAGTTCTGATCACGAATGATAAAGATAAATCATGTTAAACAAAAGTATCTTAAACAAAACTGAAGAAATTTCCTTCCACCACTATAAACATAGTCTATTTGGGTTCCTGTCATTAGTCAGTGGTATTGTCGTGCCAAAAGTAAACAATAATCTTACTCTTAGTTCTAGGAAGCATATATGATTTAACAGCCCAGCCAACAAAACAAATATCTTTGGGACATGATGAATGTTCGATCAAACCCAATCAACAGATATTAAATGGGTTCTTAGATAACTTCCATCCACAAACATCCATTAAAACACAACATCAATGTCAATTATTATTATTATTATTATTATTATTATTATATATTTCAAAAAGCTCTTCAGTTCTAGTCCTTGATAACGAAGAAATAAAAAGTGACGAGAACCTAGTTGGCCAATCAAAAATGTGCATGCTTTGTTTATCATAATCAAATAAGAGAAAGAAACAGGTTATATAAGTTCCTACTTACAAACTTCAACCTAATTCATAACCATAAACTATTTTTTATCTATAACTATAATCATAACATGCATAAGAGGGAGAGAGAAAAAGGCTCTTTAGCATAAATCTTAATAGTTTTTTCTCATAAATAATTGCAAGAGATCGAAAAGGAAGAGAGAGGAAAGAGGCACAAACTAAAGATGAAGGTTGTCGGTGCTGGAGATTGATAGATCAAGAAGATAGAGACTAGAGATGAAGGGTGTCGGTGTCTTTAGCTTTTGGCAAACTGACTTTAAAGGTGGATCCCAATGAAACCCTTAACCAACTAGAGAAATGAGATTGATTTTGTACCACACTGAACAAGCAACCAAATTTACTTATTGCAGTAATTGTCAGGCTCAGACAGATAGGCCTACACGTATTGAAGACTTGTGTTTTACTTGCACAACTTTTTAAAAAAATGTATTGATTTTGACGAGATCTATCAAATTAGGTTTTTGGATACTGTTATTTCTAAAAGTTAGTCTACTTATTAGTTGGATATGTAGTAGCCTCTAGGTTTCGTTGATCCTCACATTCCTTTTGTATGCAAGCTTCATAAGTCTCTTTATAGACTTAAACAAACATCACGTACATGGTTCAGTTGGCTCCACCAATTCTTATTAGGTCTCGAATTTCATGGGTGTCAAATTAAACTTCTCTTTTAATATACATATCCTTAACTATTTGCACTATATTTCCTTTTTATTTTGATGTTGTCTAACAGATAATATAGGATGACTAAAGTATTCATTCCAAGGCTATTGTATTCCTATGATGGGATTTATTTCTCTAATTTTATATATTAATTATTTTTTTTTATCTAAAATTCAACCTAAGGATGTCATGATCTTTAAATTGATCTTGTCCACAGAACTTGAAAGAAAAATGGGAATGGTTGATACATGATATTATTTTTAAAATATACCATTTTTATTGAATGTGCGAATTTGGACTTGTAGTTCTAGAGTGCCCCCGATAATACACTTTTGATCTACTTTCTCAACTATCCAATCAACCACTGACCTATCGGAGGGATCACTGTCAAAGTAACAATATTTATGTATTTATTTTAAAAAAAAAATACATATAA
>Ga0307517_10009041_pt1 | contig 14199 bp, 6 predicted proteins | sample 23_EM_MG_FD_194515 | JGI IMG/M metagenome (GOLD analysis project Ga0307517, IMG submission 194515) | Populus trichocarpa ectomycorrhiza microbial communities from riparian zone in the Pacific Northwest, United States - 23_EM | ecosystem: Host-associated > Plants > Roots > Unclassified | place...
CAATTTACTAATGATAACAATAAATAATAATAATAATAATAATAATAATAATAATTCTCTCGTAGCTGCTGGCCAAGTCCACGGGAGTCCTGGACTTGGCAGGCGACCAAGTCTAAGTTACGTGCACTTGCTGCAAAACCTCTACGTAGGTCAGAAGAGAACTGGTGGGCGGGTTTGCACTCAACGCGCAGGTCTACAGACCCTAGGCGCACGGTTCTGCAGCCCACTCGAGTAGGTTTGCACCCACCGCCCGGGTATGCAACCCTTGCGCGAGAGCCTGCAAACCTGCTCGCTTGTGTTTGCAGCCAGGCGCGCAGGCCTGCAAACCCGCTTGCCTATGTCTGCAGCCAGGCGCATGGGCCAGTCCCTGTCACCTAGGCTGGGCATACCCACTGCAAGGTGTCTGTATCCAAGTTCTTATATTTTTCAATCTTTTTTTAAAAATTATGGTTTTTCTTCGATGGCAATAATAATTTTTTTATAAAAAAATTACTAATGATGATAACAACAACAATAATAGTGATATTAATTCTTAATTTTACCCTACAAATCAAATCTATTTTTGCTTTTCAATATTTATAATATTTTCTACAAATTTATTAATTATTATTTGAATAATATTAATTATAATCAAAATTATAATATTTATAATAAAAATAATGCTATTTTTAATATTAATAATATTAATTATAATAAAAATCATAATATTTATATCACAATAATAATATTTTTAATATTAATACTTTTAATTATAATAAATAATAATATTTAGAATACAAATAATAATATTAAACCTGTTTGGCCAAAGATTTTATAGTAATACTTTTTTTTTAAATAATAATTGTTATTATATATATATATTTCATTTTTCTTCTCTGCAGACCTAGCTGAACAAGTCTCCAACTCTTAGGAGGGTCTGTAGAACTCATGTGCAGGTCAGAAGAGATCCAGGAAAACGGGTCTGCAGACGCGCTTGTCTGGATCTGCAGCCACTACCTAGGATCTGCAACCTTACCATACCCCATCAAACAAATTTACTATTCTTTGATGCAGGGTTTGCAGACCCATGAAAATAGATCTGCAGCCAGACACCTAAGATCTATTGCCTTACCATACCCCCACCAAACAGTATAATACATGTAAAATTACTCTAAATCTATAATAATTTCTGCTACACTATGAAATAATGCAGCTCACGGTAAAAACACTTATAATTCATAATAATTTACGCTACAATAAAATACTAATCCTGTCTATGCAAAAAGTACTAAAGTTTCATTGCACAACCAGTGGTAGGCACAGTTTCGTTGCACTATAAAATAAATTAACTTGACCTGTCTATGCAAAAAGACAACAGGTACAATAAATACTATTTGTTTCTTTCGGATTTTTTTTCTTTTAAATACTCAAGGACGTAACCCTACATATAAAAATATTAATAACAATGTGTTTTCCTTGGGTTGAATGTACATTATTTTCTATAATAAAATCATATTAATTTTGAGAAATTATTTAATTTTTGAAAAGAAATTATGCAGGAATATTTCCCAATAGGACAATCTTCTAAGAAAAATTATCATTATAACAAAAACATTGTAATCTTAAAGGATTGACGTGGTGATTAAGGAGGTATACTTATTTCTTTGATTTTTTAGGTCTTAATATTAAGACCAACACTTGGTGAATTTATTAAATTTAATTGATTATATTAAATTTAATTGATTATATTAAATTGATATAAGGGATATGGGCTTAAAAATATCTTAAGATAAAAATTAATTTTAATCGATATGCAAACTGTTAGAAACTAATATAAACTATATCTTGAGACCTTACCTAACAGCTTAATCTTTTGGGTTGAATTGATTATTTAATATGATATCAGAGCTTTGATAATCAAGCGGTCACGAGTTTGAATCTTACTATCCCTATTTATTTGATAAAAATTAAGCACAAAGTAATGTGAGTCTGTGCAAATTTCAAGTCCAAAAGGTTTTCACTTGAGGGGATATGTTAGAAAATAATATAAACCATATCTTGGAACCTTTTACCTAACAACTTAAGCTTTTGGGTTAAATTGGTTATTTCACACAAACTAGTCAGAGATTGATAATAATATAATTATATTAATATATATTCAAGTTTGTGGCTCCTAAAATAACATGAATTTGATGATAATTAGAAAATTAGATCATGATAGTGTAATTAATTTTTTATATATATAAAAAAGATGGAGGATTTGTAATGCAGTGAATGTCGACCGTCGAAAAAAACAAACCTTAATGGAGAAACCACAAACATTAAAATATCAATATTTAAAGCTGAATCATTGATGTGCATATCAACCACACCTTTCTTAAATATTTTTTTGTTTCTCAATAAAAAGTATAAAAAAATTATAATAATAGTTGTTTTTAGAATGTTTTTTTATTTGAAAATATATTAAAATAATAATTTTTATTATTATTTATAAAATATTATTGTTAATAAAAAGCGTATTAAAACAATTTAAAATCATAAAAATAATAATTGAAAATAAAAAGTTACACTTTTAGTGATCTTTATGCTGTGTGCAAATTATTGGAGGCTAGGCCCATGATCACGTGGAAAGGGGCAACGGACTCACTGAACACGACATCAATCAGTTCTATAAGAGGACCCTCATGAACCCGTTTCCAAGCCACAACCACAGCTGATTTCTTTATTTATTTTTTTCTCCACAAAAGGAAGAAGAAGAATCTTGCTTCTTTCATCCATAGGATTCAATGTCCTCCACCCACTCCGCCGCTGAAGATCCCTTTTCAACTCCACCGCCGGCCAGTCGTGGTGAGATTCCTCATTCTCTATCCTTAATAATTCTCTGTGTTCACGGGTCAAGTGATGAAACACTTTCAATAGGTGCTGTGCACCATCGTCTTTGGCTGTTAAAAAACTACGTACAAATTACACATATGATGATTTCTTAGCGTAGTCTTACCTCATTATCCTCATGTTTTCGCAACTGGATTAATATATATCATCCATGGCTGCGTTATGCAAGAATTTGCCCCTCAGAGTTTGCCCTAACCGTTCCCTTGCTTCAGCCATGATGGCCCTAGCTCCCCAGGAACTGATGAACTGTGCTCATCCTTAAGACACCACATGTTTCTGTAAATCACACCATTACCGACAATCCCAAGTAATAATCGATCATAATGACATGGGGAGCTTACAAATTAGCAAAATAACACCAGGATGATCTGATGATCACTAAACCCACAAGGATGATTTATTGGTTTGATACGTACGCGAATTCTCATTCATGTTGTAAATCTCACTTCCCTCTCTCTCTCTCTCTCTCTCTCTCTCTATCTCTCTATATATATATATATATATATATATATATATATATATATATATATATATATATATAAGAATTTTCAATTTTATCTATTCATTCTCTACTAACAAAACACTTATGCTCACACACATCACAGCATATTTATGAAAAATATTGAAAAAAATCATGTTTTTATCAATATATTCAAAGCAATGGTGGCTGATTCGATGAAAAGATGATGATTACACAAATTGCGAATTAGAAAACATATTAATTTGTTATTTGATGAAGAATGTGTTTATATGATGTTTTTATAGAAGTATTTCTTGGATGAAAATACATTAAAATGATTTTTTTTAATTTGCAGTGTTAATAAATTAAAATCATAAAAAAATTATTAATTTATTATCATTTTAAATAAAAAATCATTTAAAAAAAAGAAGGGGGAAATGGATACGTAGCAACGACAGATTAGGAAAGTAATAATTGATGGTAGGTGGCAAGTGGCTCTATAAGCTCACGTGATACCATCAACAAAATACATTTTCAGATTCACTTCACTCTTTGGCCCTTCGCAGCTTCACCGAGTCTACCTCCAATAGGCACTCGTTTTCTTCACTTTCTCCCTCTATTTTCGGATAAAAACAATATTTCTAGATTCTTAAAGTGGTCCCTCGAATCATTGTGGGATCTGAAAGGTTAATTCCACGTTTATTATTGTGTTCCAAATATAATTAAATTTGATAAAATTTTAAATTTTTTTTTAAAATTTTTAAATTTTTGATTAATGTGTTATATTAAAAATAAGTTTTTTAAAATAAAAAAAATTATTTTAATTTATTTTCAAGTAAAAAACATTTATAAAACTACTATTACAAGTTACCACACTCTCAAACACTCTTTAAATCTGTCTCATATCAATATTCAAATTTTATTTTTGATTAATGTTGATATTAAAAATAATTTTAAAAAAATAAAAAAATTATTTTAATTTATTTCCAAGTAAAAAACATTGATAAAACAATTGTTGTCACACTCACAAACACTCTTTAAATCTGTCCTATATCAATCATTCAAATTTTATTTGCTCCACTTATTAATTTAATTATGACACTAAAAAAATAAAAAATAAACTATACTTTGCTAGATCCTAGATCTTATATATATATATATTTCCACTCTTGTTTGTTTATGTAGATATTCTATATTCCAATAGACATGGCTCTTTTTTTTTAATTAAATTTTGAATATAATTATTAGAGTTTTAACTTCAAGACTGCCTAATAAAGATTATATAATTATAATTATGTCCTTTGCAAACGTAGTTGTTTAACCCAAAAATAAAGTATTGCTATTAATTATTAAGTAAATAAGAGGCATCATCATGCATGCAATAAGCCAAAATAGGCAGTATATTAAAAAAACCCTGGTTTATCAATATAAAAAACCCACACATACCAGGTATCAGAAACCCAAGCTGAGCATCGCAGGAGAGTTTTATAGCATAGCAAATAAGTGATGCAGCAGAAAGGCAGAGCTTATGACCGTAGATCCAGGACCTTTTCAAAATCTTGCATTGCCGTCGAGGGTTCTTAAGTTTTCGTTTTCGTTTTCGTTTTCATCACCATCATCTCCTTTCAAAATCTTTTCTTTTTAAACAAAACACTCAAAGAGAGAACCCATTTTGCTTTTCCTTCTTGTTAAAGAAAGTTCCTTTCAACAATGGCTACTCATGGTACGATACCCATTTTTTGTTTTTTGAAGAATCGTTTCTTCTTGATTTTGTCTGCTTTCCCCTCTTTTTTTTTTTTTTTTTACTATTTTATGTATTGTCACTTTTTTTTTAATGTTTTGGAGATTATATATATGGCGTGCATTACGTCGAGATTGGACTTACATTGGTTTTTGTTTCTGGGTTTGTCAGTGGAAGAACGCGATATTCAGAAGAAGTATTGGATGGATAACATTTCCGATTTGAGTGTGAATGCAATGATGCTTGACTCGAAAGCATCCGAACTTGACAAGGAAGAACGACCTGAGGTGCACTTCTCTTTACTGCTTCAAAAAATGCTCCTTTCCTTTTTGTTTTATTATGTACATGGGAATGTTGAGTGTGTAATTGTTATTTTGTTTGATTTAAATCCCAATCCTGTTTACTTAATGTTTAGTACATTGGTATTTGGCAGCATTAATTGTGGAGTAATGAATTGTAAAATGATCGTTCAAGATCCCTGCTTCGGATGTTCTTTACTGCTTCTTTGTTTGATTTAAATCCCAATCCTGTTTGCTTATTGTAAATTTTAACAGAAAATTGTTCCTTCAGATATTGTTCTTCAAAATACGTTAAAATGATATTGTTAGTTCATTGATAAATATGCATCTTCATTTTGAATTCTTCATGCTTTTAGATCATTGATTGCTGTTATGGTTTATATAGTTTTCTGAAACTTAACTAATTGGGGGTATGCACAGATACTTTCTCTGCTTCCACCTTATGAAGGAAAAACAGTTTTGGAACTCGGAGCTGGTATTGGCCGTTTCACAGGGGAATTAGCACAGAAGGCTGGCCAAGTAGTGGCTTTGGACTTCATTGAGAGTGCAATAAAAAAGGTGACTGTGGTCCTCCAAATTTATATACAGAAAGAGCTTTTTGTTTATGCCTGTTAAACTGGATGTATATTGTTATTTCTAGATTTCTGTTCGAGTTTTATCTATTTCCCCCCCTATCTTCTAATTGTAGAATGAAAATATCAACGGACACTATAAGAATGTCAAGTTTATGTGCGCTGATGTGACATCCCCAGATCTGAATATTTCAGAGGGGTCGGTGGATTTGATATTCTCAAATTGGCTTCTCATGTATCTCTCTGACAAAGAGGTGAACGTTCCTAATCCTTATTCCTACTTGTTATTTCATTTCACAATATGCTTATGGATTTGCTAGTAATTCAGCTTAAGGTTGCACCAGTCTATATATGAAGTATCCTACATAAATATTGTGTAATTTTTTCCTTGGCTCGTTATTTTCTCAATGCCTTCTTTTGTAGTCTTTGTGATGGTTCATCAGGCGTCTTCTTGTTCTTTGAAACTGGTGTAGTCTTTGTGGTTGCAAGTTAGTTTTCTCTAGTACCCTTCTCTACAACTCTGATAACGACTCTGTCTCTTGTGTATTGTTAACATGGATTGCAGGTGGAGAATCTGGTAGAAAGGATGGTCAAATGGGTGAAGGTTGATGGGTTTATTTTCTTCAGAGAGTCTTGTTTTCATCAATCTGGAGATTCTAAGCGAAAATACAACCCAACCCATTACCGGGAACCCAGATTCTACACGAAGGTTTGATTCTTGTTGAAATATTCTTTGAAAGGACTCCACGTTTTGTTAACTGAACATGTGTGATGAGCTAGAAAATTATTGTTTATATGTGTTATACTATGTATGATAGCACCACTCAGGTTCAAATGTTTATTGAACCAGTAAGATTCTAAGTTTCAGGAGATAAAATGAATATAGATTGATGATTCCTAATGGCTATTGTTCCCTCAATATAGGTGATTTGTGGTCATTTTTTGAGTTAACCTTATAGGTTGTAAGCAATAACTAACAAGATCTTCATTAAGTTTTGTAAACATTATATATACTGTATTGCAGGTGTTTAAAGAATGCCATACGCGTGATGGGTCTGGAGATTCTTTCGAACTCTCTCTTGTTGGCTGCAAATGCATCTCAGCTTATGTGAAAAACAAAAAGAACCAGAATCAGGCAATGAAACTAGATCATTTGATTTTGTTCCTTTGAGGCTTAATTAGATGGGTTAATTGACATGATGCAATACTTGCTTGGTGCAGATTTGTTGGATATGGCAGAAAGTTAGTTCATATGAGGATAAGGGGTTCCAGCGATTCTTAGATAATGTTCAGTATAAATCCAATGGCATATTACGTTATGAGCGTGTCTTTGGACAAGGTTATGTGAGTACAGGAGGAATTGGTATGCTACCGTTCCATTCTTTTCTTTCTCCCCCTTCCCAGTTGGGGGAAAAAGCTATAAGTTGCCCTTTTCTACGAAGTTTGAAATTACAACCTGAAAGCCAAGCACCTGCATAGACAATGTGCTTCTATCTTCACCCCTTTCCTTGTTGAGCATACCAAGGGAAAATTTTTGTGAACTATCTTAATGGCCTAACCATATGAATATATTTCTTTTCAAAGAGTTCAATGCAAAAGTTCTTTCTCAATATTAAAATATCTATCAGATTAGTTCGTTGATCTCTTCTTCTTATTCTTGCATTACTGTTTCTAAATGCATATTTGAATCTGTGCAGAAACAACTAAAGAATTTGTGGGAAAACTGGATCTTAAGCCTGGCCAGAAAGTCCTAGATGTTGGCTGTGGGATTGGGGGAGGTGACTTTTACATGGCTGAGAACTTTGATGTGGAGGTTGTAGGCATTGACCTCTCCATAAATATGATTTCGTTTGCCCTTGAACGTGCCATTGGGCTCAAATGTTCTGTGGAGTTTGAAGTTGCTGATTGTACTACAAAGACATATCCTGACAACACATTTGATGTTATCTACAGCCGTGACACCATTTTGCACATTCAAGTAAGAATTATCAGATGTTTCTGCAAAGTAGCTTTTGATTTGTGAAGATTGGAGAGTTGGCTTTCTTTGGCAGCACGCAGTTTTTCTTTCTGTTTTGTTAGAAGTTACTGGTCAATTTGTGATACTGCTTTCAGTGCTGTTCCTCGGATAGAATTTTTCCACTCTGTTATATTTGTTCTTGAAAAACACAGGCTCCTTGACCTGCATAAAACCTGATTTATGTGAACGTTTCGGGACTCCGAGTGATGAAAGAAAGTCATTACAATTTTTGCATGGCGCTTAATTTTCTGTATTGTTAGAAGCTGCCTGTCTGCCTCTATTCCTATCCTTGATTAATTTTACTTCATGAACTACCATGTCTCAGGACAAACCTGCATTATTTAGATCTTTCTTCAAGTGGTTGAAGCCTGGAGGTAAAGTACTTATCAGTGATTACTGCAAGTGTGATGGAACTCCATCACCAGAATTCGCCGAGTACATTAAACAGAGAGGATATGATCTTCATGATGTAAAAGCATATGGCCAGGTATATTTGCATCTGAAATTATTTGTTGTTGCCAGATATGTGGTTTTTGGTTCCCAATTCCTAAAATGTCTGTCATGTTATGAATGATATGCAGATGCTTAGGGATGCTGGTTTTGATGAGGTCGTTGCAGAGGACCGAACTGATCAGGTTTGCCACAGATCAACCATTCCCTTGTATCGTCATTGATTTAGTATTTAATCGGCCTTCGAAATCTGAATTATTTTGTTACTTCTGTCTTCAGTTCAACAAAGTTCTGCAAAGGGAGTTAAATGCTATAGAGAAGGACAAGGATGAGTTCATCCACGACTTTTCCGAAGTGAGTATACCTTCATTCGTTTAATCCCGAATTCTTAGATGCTGATTTTCTATAATTTTAGGCAACTCACTTGGCCATTATCCATTCCAGGGGGACTATAATGATATAGTTGGTGGATGGAAGGCAAAGCTGATCAGGAGTTCATCTGGGGAGCAGCGATGGGGCCTGTTCATCGCCAAGAAAAAATGATTATTGGCTCTCTTACAACCTCTACGTCTATCATTTTGAATAAGTGTTGTTGATGTCTTCGTTTGTAATTGTATGATTTCAGCCGATGGCTAATGTGTGAACTAAGCTAGCTTTTTCTAGCGTCTTAATAATATAAATGATCCCATCGTTTGTCACTTGGTCAATAGGATTGGATTCCATCTTCCCTGAGTTCATGAAGGATGTATTCCTGTGTATTATCCATTTCAAAAGCAGTCAGATTCATTGAGAATTTTCCTGACTGAGCAGCAACTTCTTCCAACAGATATGTTTTTCTCTATAGGATTTGCTAGAACCCATGGAGACTGCAATGATGCATTACCCATTAATGTGAAAAAAAACTGTAATGTGAAACTTGCAACTAAATTCAATGTAATCGTATACCTTCAATACAGAGCTCACAGTTAGCATATATATAACTGTAGAACTGTAGAAGAAGAAGAGAAAAAGAAAGAGGATTGTTTTTGTTTTCAATGGTAATACAATTCATTTTAAATTTAATAATATTAAAGAAGTTAATAATACCTATAATATTAATAATATTATTAAATTGATATGGCCCAAGTTTTTTATAGTTTTTAATCCATTCAAATAAAATTTATTGTTTTTCTTTAATAGTAATTTTGTTTTTCAAATTTATTAATAATAATACTAATATCCGTATTAGTGTTATTATACTAATATTTTTTTTATAGTATTATTATTATTATACGTATTAGTATTTTAATAATAATTTTTTCAAATTTTTTTTCAAATGCAATGATCACTCTTCTTTACATTGCTTTACAGGGAAGAAGTGCAGCTGCCAATGTTCAAGTTTCATCTACTGCTGCACTCTATGTTGCTTCGACTCTTGATTTTGCCTTGGAGTATCCGTATTTGATATTAGAATACAGACACTTGAACGCTCAAATTACTTGGTGATAATTTCTGGAATTCGAGGATGTTTAGATATACTAAGGAATCCTCTAATCACTTTAAAAAAATTCTAAAATCAAGCCAAATAAAAATTCTAAAAATTACACAATACTTGAACTTTATTTCTTTTTAATTTCACTCACCAATGTTATATTGGCAAGTTTTATATTTTAGAAATGAATTAAAATTCAATTTTACAAAATAGAATTTTATGTTATAGTTAAAAAATTAAAACAATGAGCACTAAAATAAACATAAAAAAATTTCTTTTAGTTTAGTCCTTAAAGTTTTAATGTCCCAAAATTTGATCTTTATTTTTAAGGTTTTAAAGTTTTGACTTTAAATTTTATTTTCTTCACATTTTAGTTCTTAAATATTAAGAGAGAAGAGATAAAGCATTTAGGGTCCGTTTGTTTACGCGGCTGCGTTTTAATTAAAAGCAGTTTGCAGCCGTTTGAAAAAAATTAATTTACTGTACATGGGTCCCACGTGATTTTTGCGGCTGAAATGTTGTAAATGAAAAGCAGGAAAATCCTGCTTTCCATTCACTGTGCATGCTAAATGCACTGTTCACTGAACAATGCAATTAGCATGAACAGTGTACACGGTACACTGTTCAAGTGAACAGTGCAGGAGAAGTGCACTGTTCACGTGAACAGTGTAATTCACTTGCACTGTTAAAACAGGTTTGTTTTTTTTTTTTAGTGTGTGTTAATTTTATTAATATTTTTTTAAAAAAAAACTAGTTTAGAGTAAATTAAATTTATTTGCACTGTGATATGAATAATATTTTTTTACCGAAAAACTAGTATAGAGTGAATTAAATTCACTCGCACTATAATATCAATTTTATACCTGATAATATTTTATTTAATTGTATTATTAAATAGTTTAATGGAATAATAAAAAATATTTTATATAAATTATTATTTATTTCATAATGTAATATGAGTAATTAATTCTACAATATTTAAATTTAAAACCATCAATATTAATATATATTTTTTAAAATTATTTTATAACCTCAATTCCAAAAGCATTCTTACCCAAACACATTAAACTATTTTTTTTCAACCTCAATTTCAACCACAGTTTTAACCAAACACCTATTTTTTCAAATCAACCTCAATTAAAAGTACTTTTTATAAAATAATTTTTTTCAAAACACAACCACAACCATTACCGCAATACCAAACACACACTTAGTCAGTTCTAGTCTGGCCATAATAAAAGTTAATCTTAGTGTTAATAAGCTAATGAGAGTTTAATGGATGGGGTCGCCTTTGAAGCATACTAGACAAAAACAAATTATAACCTTAATTATAATGTGTTTTTTTATTTGTATAGATTTTATTTTATTTTAGAGTGATTTAGAGGATATTTTAAATTGAGAATGAGTTAATTGAAATCTCTAAAATAAGCTTAAAATTAAGTTTTGAAAATAAAAAAACCCAACCCTGATTTCCGAGACATTGGAGTTTATTAAAAAATTATTACAGCAAACAATACAATGTTTGTTGCAATTTTTAATTGAAAATAACAGTGCTAGGTATACAAGCTTAGTCTAGGCCCAAGCATACCTGGACTTTCTTCTTTTGAGGCGGGGCAAGCTTTTTGTTCTTGAAAAGCTTGTTTTTATTTAAAATAAATCCATATTAAAATTATTAATTAAAAGACTTTTTAAAAAATCATTTGAGTATGTTATAGTTTTTAAATAAGATTATAAATTTTAATTGTTATATTTTCAATAAATTTTTAAATAATTTTATATGAGCATAATATGTAACAAGTAGATATGGGATAGGACAAGAAAGTTAATAATCAACAAATTGCATATAAATAATCAATAAGAATAAAATATTTAATATTTATTTTTATATAGTTTTCATGAGTTCATCATTTTTTATCTTTTACATAAATATTGCTAAAATAACTTGTTACTAATAAAGAAGGCATTTTTTATAAAAGAAAGAAAACGAACAACGAAATGAGAGATTTACCTCAACTAATAATTTTCCCTTCTTAAATTTAAATTATTAGAATTCTTGTAAATATTTATTTTAATTGTCTTGAGATTTTATTAAAAAAACAATGTTGTTAAAAAAAATGTTTTTTTTGTTAAAACAAAAAAAAAAGCATAAATAAAGAGTGAGGACTTCAATTTAAAAAATACACTTTCTCGTTCAAAACTTAAGTGTTGCCAACTTTAGTGGATATTTATTTTAATTTCTAGAAAATTAAATAAAAATTCCATGACCAAGCACGCTTGGACTTTTACTTCTTAAACCAAGCATGCAAACCTAGACCTCTATGCCCCCACAGCTCATGGCCTTCTCTTTATTTATGATTAGTTTTATTTTTTTAATTAGATTTTTATTTAATATAATCTCTATTATTTTTAAATTGTTTAATTTAACTATTTTAAAATAGTAATAAATCTTTTTAATAATTTCCCCCACAGCTATTATCTTAGTATTTAATTTGTTATTATCTTTTTAATAAATCTTTTTTTAATTTGTTATATAAATATAGATATTATCTTAGTATTTCTTGGTTAACAAATGTCTTGATAACGAAAATTACTTCTATAATTTTCATGTCGTTTTATCTTATGTTTGAAATTAATTTAAAATCCTAATTTATAGTATCTATATCCAGCTCCTTATTTTGTAGCTAAAGCAGCTAAACAAGCCATTTTAACTAGAACATACATGTTCTCTAATGAGTCATGAATATTTTATTATTTTACTATTATTCAAATTATATATGAAATGAATATTCAAGTATATGTTATTTCATGTTGTTGATTGTTTTCAAATTATATTAAAGAATTTTCTAATTATTCAATGACATTTTTGAAAATTAATTCTTTTATTATAGTAGAAATTAAAAATAATAAATAGAAAATGAAAACACTTAAAGACATAATAAAAATTTAAATAATGCATACTAATTAAAACTTCTATTATGTTGTTTATCTAATATCTTCATTTCACGCATTTTATAATATTAAACTAAATTAATATTGAAGGCATGCTTGACTATCTATCAACATTTTTCTCTCTTTTTCTTAGGTTTTCTTGCATAATAATAATAATAATAATCTGTCACGTATTTCAATTTGGAGATACATTACTGCAAAAGAAGAAGAACAATGGAACAATCTGCAGATGGACATTGTTGAATTGGTAGTGGGATTTTCTCCATGAAGTTTCATGGACAAGTAGTTTTTTGTTTACAAAGATCACATATAGAATGATGTTGGGGGTTTGCTTTGTTGGAAAACAATGTCTTTTGGATTGTGTAGCCCATGCTTACCTCAGAATCTTTGACTTGGGCCTATTTGTGGCACAAGAATCCCCAAAGTTATGTTTTAGGCACTCTTTTCTTTTTATAAGAGTTTCTACAATGGCTGAGCAAAAATCAAGGCCGTCAACTCGATTTCTACCGAGTAGAGGTTGCAGCTGGAGCTTCGAAACCTTTCCGAGTAAGCACAACAGGTCCGAAGATCTCCCACATGTTTTTTTCGCGGACGATATGATGTTATTTGCAGAAGCGAGCACTAATCAAATGGGAAAAATCATGTCTTGCTTGAACGAATTATGTGTTTGCATCAGGTCAGAAGTTCAGTGTTAGCAAAACTAATTTATTTTTCTCCAGAAATCACTACAACATTATCCAGTTTTACCGACGGACTAATTCCGTCGGTAAAAGCAATGAAATCCGTCGGTGAAATAATTACCGACGGCTTCACCGACGGAACATGTCCGTCGGTATAACAGTCGTCGGTAACTCCCATTTCCGTCGCTAAGTCTGTCGCAAATAAAAAAAACACCCACCGATGGAACACCGACGGTCTTACAGACGGATACGCGCGCGCCAAAAAAAAGTTTCCCGCGGGAACATTACCGACGGAATAAATCCGTCTGAAATTTCAACGGTAAGTACCGACGGCATTTCCGTCGGTAATTATGGCATGGCTGGTAATTGTTTTGCAACTCTCTGTGAAATACCGACGGATATTATCCGTCGGTATATCCGTCTGCATTTAATCACCGACGGATACTATCCGTCGGTAATGATGGCATGGCTGGTAATTGTTTGGCAACTCTCTGTGAAATACCGACGGATACTATCCGTCGGTAGGTATTTAAAATATATATAAAGAAATAATTTATTAATTGTAAAAAACCTTAATAAACAAATAAAAATGGATTAAACATTAAAAATATAAAAGTAATGTTAAATAATATTCATTACAAATTTAATGTGTTTAAAAAACAAAATTAAACTAGAATAGCGGCGGAGCT
>Ga0307517_10009042_pt1 | contig 14199 bp, 9 predicted proteins | sample 23_EM_MG_FD_194515 | JGI IMG/M metagenome (GOLD analysis project Ga0307517, IMG submission 194515) | Populus trichocarpa ectomycorrhiza microbial communities from riparian zone in the Pacific Northwest, United States - 23_EM | ecosystem: Host-associated > Plants > Roots > Unclassified | place...
CAAAGTGGCGATCGTCACCGGCGCCAATACCGGCATTGGCCAGGCGATCGCGCTGGCGCTGGCCGAAGCCGGCGCCGACGTGGCCGCGGTCGGGCGCACGCCCGCCGAAGACACCGTCGCCAAGGCGCGCGCGCTCGGTCGCCGCGCCGAGATCGTCTCGGCCGACCTCTCGACCATCGAGCCTGTGCAAAGGATTGTGGACGAAACGGTGGACAAGCTCGGCGGCCTGGACATCCTGGTCAACAACGCCGGGATCATTCGCCGCGCCGACGCGGTCGATTTCACTGAGGAGGATTGGGACGCGGTGGTCGACACCAACCTCAAATCGGTGTTCTTCCTGTGCCAGGCGGCGGGGCGGCACATGATTGCGCGCCATGAAAAAGAGGGCGGCGGGGGCAAGATCATCAACATCGCGTCGATGCTGACCTTTCAGGGCGGCATCCGCGTGCCGAGCTATACCGCGTCGAAGAGCGGGATCGGCGGGCTGACCAAATTGCTCGCCAACGAATGGGCGGCCAAGGGCATCAACGTCAACGCGATCGCACCGGGCTATATCGCGACCAACAACACCGCCGCGCTGCAGGCCGACGAGGTGCGCAACAAGTCGATCCTCGATCGCATCCCGGCGGGGCGCTGGGGCGATGCCAGCGATTTGGGTGGGGCAGCGGTGTTTCTGGCGAGCCGGGCGGCGGATTATGTCCAGGGGCATATTCTGGCGGTCGATGGTGGGTGGCTCGCGCGTTGAGCCTCCTCATGACGCCTCCCCGGCGAAGGCCGGGGCCCAGTCTCGGGCCGGGTCGTAACTGGGCCCCGGCCTTCGCCGGGGTGGAAATGGGGGGACGGTAATGGCAAAATTCCTCGCGTTCGGCGAAATCATGCTGCGGCTCTCTCCCCCGGGCCGCGAACTCATCCTGCAAACACCAAAGTTCGACGTCTGGGTCGCCGGCGCCGAAGCCAATGTCGCGACAGCGCTCGCCCGGCTCGGCCACGACGTCGGCTTCGCCAGCGCGGTCCCCGACAATGACCTCGGCGATGCCGCCGTCACCACCCTGCGCGGCCACGGCATCGATACCAGCGGCATCCGGCGGCGCGGCGAGCGGATGGGTCTCTATTTCGTCACTTCGGGCGCCGGCATGCGCGCGACCGAAGTGATCTACGACCGCGCGCATTCGAGCTTCGCCGACGCGCCGGCCGATGCCTGGGACTGGGACGTGCTGCTCGCCGGCGTCGACCGACTGCATCTGTCGGGCATCACCCCGGCGCTCGGTCCGGTCCCCGCGCAAGCCGCGATCGCCGCCGCCGAAGCCGCCGGCGCACGCGACATCCCGGTGTCGTTCGACGGCAATTGGCGCGGCAAGCTCTGGGAACGCTGGGACGGCAAGCCGCGCGAGATTTTGTCGCGCCTCGTCGCGCAAGCCGATCTGATGTTCGGCAACCATCGCGACATCGCCTTGCTGCTCGGCAAGCCCTTCTCGGGCGATGGCGAGGACCGCCGGCGCGAGGCCGCCGACGCCGCCTTCGCCGCTTTCCCCAAGCTCCAGGCGATCGCCTCGACCGCGCGTCATGTCGAGGATGCCGACCGCCATCGCCTGTCGGCGCGGATCGATGCGCGCGACGCGCATGCGCAATCGGCCGAGATCACGCTCGCCGGGATCGTCGATCGCATCGGCGCGGGCGATGCCTTTGCCGCCGGCGTGCTCCACGCGCTGCGGGGCGGCGGAACGATCGACGACGCCGCGCGCACCGGCCTCGCGCTCACCGCGCTCAAACATTCGCTGCCCGGCGACGCCAGCCTGTTCCGCCAGGCCGACATAGACGCATTTCTCCAAGGGGGTCTGGATGTCCGACGCTGAAGGCTGGAACCGTCGTACCCTGATCGGCGCCGGCGCGAGCGCGAGCGCGGCGATCTTGCTGTCGGGCACGGCGCGCGCAGTGGCTGCACCCTATGTGCGGACGCCGTCGGGCGATTTCGTCGGCGAAAGCGACCGCGGCGTCATCGCCTATCGCGGCATCCGCTACGGCGTCGCGCAACGCTTCCGCGCACCAGTGCCCTATGCCGCGCGCGGCCAGGTGCGCCAGGTGCAGAAGTTCGGCCCGGTCTGCCCGCAATCGGGCAAATACCAGCCGCAGTCGGAGGATTGCCTCTACCTCAACGTCTGGACCGCCGAGCCCAATGCCGCGGCGAAGAAGCCGGTCATGCTCTACATCCACGGTGGTGCCTATTCGAACGGCAGCGTCACCGACCCGCTCAACGACGGCCACAACCTGGCGGCGCGCGGCGACGTCGTGGTGGTGACGGTCAATCACCGGCTCAACGCATTCGGCTATCTCTATCTCGCGCGGCTCGACCCGCGCTTCGCCGACAGCGGCAATTGCGGCCAGCTCGACCTGATCCTCGCGCTCAAATGGGTGCGCGACAATATCGCCGCGTTCGGCGGCGATCCCAATCGCGTGATGCTGTTCGGCCAATCGGGCGGCGGCGCCAAGATCGCCACGCTGACCGGCATGCCGGCGGCCAAGGGGCTGTTCCATAATGGCGTGACGATGTCGGGCCAGCAGGTCACCGCGTCGGGCCCGCTCCACGCCACCGACCGCGCGCGCGCCTATCTTCGCAAACTGGGGGTGGGCGACAAGGATCTGGGGCCCCTGCTCACGGCGCCAACCGAGAAGCTTGTCGAAGCGCTGTCGGCCGACGATCCGTTCCTCGGCGGCGGGGTCTATTTCGGCCCGGTGCTCGACATGAAATGGCTCAATCGCCACCCCTTCTGGCCCGATGCCAATCCGCAGGGTCTGTCGATCCCGCTGATCTTCGGCAACGTCCATGACGAAGCGCGCGCGTTCATCCCACCCGATTCGGACAGGGTGAAGGGGCTGACCTGGGACAATATGCCCGATCGCATCGCGCCCGAGCTCCGCATCGACGCGCTGCCCGAATGGGTGGTCGCCGAATATCGCAAGCAATTCCCGACCTGGTCGCCGACCGACGTCTTCTACGCCGCGGTCACCGCCGGGCGGAGCTGGCGCGGCCAGGTGATCGAAGCTGAGGAACGTGCCCGCGCCGGCGCGCCGGCCTGGGTCTATCAGGTGAACTTCACGTCGCGCACCGACCCGCGTCGCGGCGCGTTCCACACGATGGACATCCCGCTATCGTTCGGCACGCTCGGCGCGGCGGGATCGCAGACCGGCACCGGCCCCGACGCGCGCGCGGCGTCCAAGGCAGTGCAGGACAGTTTCGTCGCTTTCGCCAAGACCGGGAACCCCAATCATCCCGGTCTGCCCGCCTGGCCGAAATACGATCTGGCACGCCGCGCGACGATGGTGTTCGACGTCAACAGCCATATCGAGAACGACCCGCGCAAATGGCAGCGCGAGCTGTTCGCGCGCATTCCCTATATCCAGCCGGGGACCTGATATGACCGGAATCGACCGTCGTACCGCCTTGTTGACGACGCTCGGTGCGGCGGTCGCCGCGGGCAGTGCCAGGGCACAGACCGCGCTGCCGACCGCGCCCGGCAACGCACCCTTGGTGCTGTCGCAGCCCGACGAGACGATCGACCTGTGGCCCAAAGGTGCGCCCGGCATGCCTGCCAAACCGCCGGTCGAGGTCACCACCGAGCGCAGCGAGGACACGAGCAAGCTCAACGACCGCTCGGTCTCTGGCGTCACCGTGCCGCGCATGGCGGTGTTTCGTCCCGCCAAGCCCAATGGCGCCTCACTGCTGGTGTTTCCGGGCGGCGGATACGTGCGGATGGCGATGGACAAGGAAGGCTATGAGATCGGCCGCCTGCTGGCCGCGCGCGGCGTCACCGTGTTCGTCCTGTTCTACCGCCTGCCCGGCGAAGGCTGGGCGAACCGCGCCGACGTGCCGCTGCAGGACGCGCAACGGGCGATGCGGCTGATCCGGTCGCGCGCCGCGAAATACCGGCTCGACCCCGACCGCATCGGTGCGATGGGGTTTTCGGCGGGTGGGCATCTCTGCGCCGATCTCGTGGCGCGGTTCGCGACGAAGACCTACGATCCCGTCGACGCCGCCGACACCCTGTCGGCGCGGCCGATGATCGCGGCACCGATCTATCCGGTCGTGTCGATGGACCTGTCGGTCGCGCATGCCGGGTCGCGCCAGGCGCTGCTCGGTCCCGATCCATCCGCTGCGCTGATCGCAGCGCACTCGCCGGACCACAATGTCACGTCCGCCAGCCCGCCCTGCTTTCTCTGCGCCGCGGAGGATGACGCGACGGTGCCGGTCGAAAACAGCCTGTTGCTCCACGCCGCCTTGCGCGCGGCCAAGGTGCCGGCCGAACTTCACCTGTTCGCCGAGGGCGGGCATGGCTTCGGGCTGCGCGGCGTCACCGGCAAGCCAGCCGCCGTCTGGCCCGAATTGTTCGTCGCCTGGGCGAAAAGCCGCGGCTGGTAACCGACAACCGCGGCGTTACCCCAAGGGCGCGCAACCTCTTATCCTCCCCCGCCAGGGGGAGGTGGCGCGCGTAGCGCGTCGGAGGGGGAGGAAGCACCTCGATAGCAGATTGCCGTCCGCCCCCTCCGTCAGCCTGCGGCTGCCACCTCCCCCTGGCGGGGGAGGATTAAACGGCCTCGCTACTTCGCCCGCGCCTTGAGCGGATAGCTGATGATCAGCGCCAGCGGCGCCACGCCTTTCTGACGGATGCCCATCGTCTCGCCAGTGAAGAAATAGATCGCCTGGCCGGCCTTCACCTTTTCGGTGCGGTCGCCCGAAAATGCTTCGCCTTCGCCCGACAGGACGTAATAGACCTCGTCATGCTCGATGCGATGCGCGCCGATCGCCGCGCCGACATGGAGCACGCGCTTGCGGAATTCCATCGCGCGGCCGGGCACCGTGTCGCTGTAGCGATAGGCGGTGCTCATCCCGATATTGCCGTGCGGCGGCGGCTCGTCGCGCTTGACCGCCTCGCCGTCGATCACCGTCATCTTGCCCGCCGGTGCATCCTGCGCGATCGCGGGAGCGGCGAGCGCCATCAGCGCGAGCAGAGCCAGATTATTTCGCATCGCCGAGCGCTCCAATCAACGTTTCCATGTGCGCGATATACGTGCCGGTCGAAATCCCGACCACCGGTTTGGGATCGAGATAGGGCGACGTGTCGGTGGCATCGCCGACCCGCGTCGTCGAATAATCGCCCGGCGTCACCGTCTTCGACCCGTCGCGGGTGTAGCGGTTGCTCGTCATCTTGAGCTCGGTCGGCCACCAGCCGGCAGCGTTGAGCGTTTTCACCAGCGCGTCCGGGCTGTTCGCCGCGAGATCCGCGTTGCGATCCGATCCCGCGCCCATGTCGGTCAGATAATAGCGGTCGAGTGGCTGGCGTCCTGCCTTGAGCGGCGAATCCTTGCTCGCGACCTCGGGCGGCATCGCCTTCAGCTCCTCATATTCCTTGCGCAGCTTGGCCAGGTCGAGATGCCGGAACGAGCTGTAGTGACCGAGCGTGTTGGCGGGGTTGCTGTCGACATAATAGTCGCCGTTGACCACGTTCGACCCGCGACGGTGCACGTACATCGGCTTGTTGGTGCCGATCTCGAGGAAGGTCGGATAGGTCTTGCCGTCCTTGTTGAGCTCGGGCGGCGACTTGACCGAGTCGAGCCAGTCGAGCGCCTCGGGAACCCGCGCCAGGAATTTCGGATCGCCGGTCAGTCGGTAGAAAGCCAGCAGCTGTTCGATATTGGCATAGGTGGTGTGCGTGACCATCGCGGTCGGCTCATAGGTGCGCGCGCCGCTCGGCTTGAGGTCGAGCGTATACTGCAGTCCCCAGCCCGCCTGCGGCGCGGGCTGTTGCGTCTTCACGTAAATATCCATCGCGCGCCGGATCGGGTCGAGCACCTTGGTGTCGCCGGTCACCTGATAATATTGGATCAGGAAGCGGATATTCTCGCCCGCGACATCGTCGTTGAAAGTGATGAACGACGTGTAATCGGGCTTGCCGTGGTCGATATACGGGAATTTGGTTGCCGGATAACGCTGCGGCCAGCCGCCATTGGCATATTGGCTCTCGAGCACGAAGTTGAGCGCCTTCTGCAGCGGCGGCAGATATTTCGCGTCGTGCTTTTCGACATAGAGGCGCAGCAGAAACTGCATCGCTTCCGAGGTGCCGGCATCGTCGAACGTGGCGTTGCCCCAATAATGCTGGAATTCCTCCAGCCGCCAGGCATTCTTGCCGATCGTCGCATACCATTTGCTGGTCGACGCCGGACCACCGAAGTCGATGAAATAATGCCAGCCACCGGCCGGCAATTGCCCCGCGACCAGCGCGTCGGCAGCCCTGGTCGCGGCCTGGTAATAATAATCGTCGCCGGTCGCGTGATAGGCGTCGAGGAACAGATGCCCCATCGTGCCCGTCCCCGGCGGCTGCACCCAGACCATCGTCGGATAGGCTTCCATCTCGCCCCAACGGCGCGACATGTCGGGGAGCATCGACCAGACATAGCCGCCGCGGACCGACGCCTTGTCGACCATGAATTCGGACGCGCGCTTCATCGTCGTCAGGATCTCGGCGCGGGTTGCCGACGTCGCGGGCGCGGTCATCATCGCCGCGATCGCGGCCCCTGCCATGATCGCCGCCTTCAGATGCCGCACGCGCCGTCTCCCTTGAAAGAAAAAGCCGGTGCGGGGGGTTATCCGCACCGGCAGGCAGGATTGATCAATCAGTAATTGAACCGGAACCCGGCCAGGAATTCGCGGCCGGTATGGTGATAGACCGACAGCAGGTTGCGGCTGTCGTTATACTGGTCCTGGAACTGATCGGTCAGGTTGATACCCTCGAACGTCAGCTTGAACTGCTTGGTCAGCGTGATCTGCACCGACGTGTCGATATTGAGGGTCTTGTTATAGCCCTGACTGTCGATCCCCTGGGTGCCGACCGCGTCCGACAGATAGCCCGAACGATACGCCGCCGAGACGCGGGCGCTGACCACCTTGTCCTCATAATAGAGCGTGGCGTTGGCGCTGTTGCGCGACAGGCCGGTCAGATCGGCGATCACCGCCACCGCGCCGGACGAGTTCAGATATTTGATGCTCGACGTGACGTGGGTGTAGTTCAGCAACACGCCGAAATTACCCAGGAAGCCCGGCAGGAACTTGAACGGCTGCTGCAGATTGACCTCGACGCCACGCAGGACGCCGCCAGGCGAGTTGCGCGGTGCCGAGAAGGTCCAGTTCGCCGCCGCCGGGTTGCAGGTCGCCGGATATTGATTGCCGCACGCGGCGATCGCCAGGCTTTCAGGCAGGCCGAAAGGATTGTCGGCGAAAGTGCCCGACGACTGCACCGTCTGCACGAAACTGTCGATATTCTTCTGGAAGTAAGCGACCGAGAGCAGCGCACCCTTCATGTAATAATATTCGGCCGCGGCATCGAGCGTCGTGGCGCGATACGGATCGAGATTGGGGTTGCCCACCGACACCGCGCGGTTCGCGCCCGACACCGATACGGTGGCCGACGGCGCGATGCTGGTGAGGTCGGGCCGCGCCATCATCTTCGCCGCCGCCAGGCGGATCTGGAACTTGGGCGAGAATTCGAGCACCAAATTCGTCGACGGCAACCAATCGTCATAGGTCCGCGTCGCGATGATCGGCACCGCGGCGCCGGCGACATAGGAATAGCCGTTCGACCGCTGGAAGGTCTGGACGTAGCGCACCCCGGCATTGCCGCGCAGCGTGAACAGACCCATGTCGCGATTGAAGTTGAACTGCAAATAGCCGCTCTTGTCGTGCTCCTGGACGCCGACATTGCCCGCCAGGCCCGGCTCGATGCCGAGCTTGAAGGTGCCGCCGCGCGCGGTCGGATCCTCCAGCCCAAAGAACGCCGCCGCCTTCTTGTAATCCGAGTCGAAGAACGACTGTCCCTCGATCGACACGATCTGGCCGAACTGGTTGAGGTCGAGATCGCCCGGCAGCGTACAGCAGGTGAGGTTGGTGTCCTGAGCCGCGGTGGTACCGTTGCTGCGCCGAAGGTCGGTCGACTTGAAACCATAGCCCTTGTACGAGGCACCGCCCTGGATCGAGAAGCCGTCGGTGACGTCCCAGGTGAAATTCAGCTGGCCGGTTTCATAGGTGTTCTTGGCCGACGCCGAGCGCAAGCGCAGCTGGCTCAGCACCCAACCCGTGCCGTTGGTCAGATTGGTGGTGCCCCAGTTGAACGTCGGGTGCTGACGATCGGTATAATCGTAGCTGAAATTGTCGACATTATATTGGTCGAACGTGACCGTGTTCTGGATCGGATTCTCGTGATCCGATTGCGAGTGACCGAGCACCAGGTTCAGCTTCAGCTTTTCGCCGACGCTCTGGTCGACGTTCAACGTCAGCTGCTTGAATTTGGTATCCAGCTCGTCAAAGCGATTCTCGACGCGCATATCGACGTCGTTGAACGTCCCCTTGAGCATCGCGCCGTTGGTGATCGTTTCTGCGATGACGTCGGTATCCGGAATACCGCAATTGGCCGGGACCGGCGCCTTGGTGCAGGTGACCGAGAAGCCGTTGGATTCGAGATAGCGCTCCTCACGCGTCGCCTTGAAGTCGGCGTACAGGGCATCGACGCTGATCGTCGTGCTGTCGGTCGGCTTCCACTGGATCGACCCGGTCAGGCCAATGCGCTGCTGATCGTCGATATAATAATCGTAGCGCGGGAAGCGCGGGTGGAACGCCGCATTGGCCTCTGCGCAGACCGCAGGGGCGGGGTTGATCTTGACGAGGTTCGAGCTCGCATCGGTGGTAAGACATGGCGTCCCGAGCACGCTCTGGAAGCCCGGCGCGGCGCCGGCATTGTTGGTCGTCCAGCGGACGGTCGAATAACCGCTCTCGACCAATTTGCGCTTGGTATAGGCAGCCGAGAGCAACACCCCGAAGGTCTTGTCCTCGTTCGACCACGAGATCATCGCCGCGGCGCGCGGCGACGCCTTCTTGGCGAGATCGTTATAGCTCCCCTGGCCCGACACCGCGATCGTGAAGCCGGATTTGTAGTCGAACGGCCGCGCGGTGCGCAGATCGACGGTGGCGCCGAGCGACCCTTCCTCGGTCGCCGCGTCGGCGGTCTTCTGCACGGTGATCGCGTTGAACAGGTCGGCGGCGAACACGTTGAAGTCGAAGCCACGACCGCGATTGGTACCGCCCGACGAATCGGCACCGCCGGCGGTCGCGATCGCCTCCATGCCGTTGATCCGGACGCGGGTGAATTGCGGGCCGAGACCGCGCACCGAAATCGTGCGCCCTTCGCCGCCGTCACGCGCCAGCGCGACACCCGGGATGCGCTGGATCGATTCGGACAGATTGAGGTCGGGGAATTTGCCGATGTCCTCGGCCAGAATCGAATCGATCGAGACGGCCGACGCTTTCTTCTGATCGAGCGCCTTGGCCAGGCTTCCGCGGAAACCGGTGATCACGATGTCCTTGGCGGTATCCTGCCCCGCACCCTGAGCGTCCTGTGGCGCATCGGCGGTCGCCGCCGTCTGCGGCGCAGCGGCTGGAGCGGCCGCCGCCGCGTCGTTCGGCCCAGCCGGCGCGGTCTGCGCCTGTGCTGCCCCGGCACTCACCGCAATCGCCAGCACCGCAAGCGAGGCGCCGCCCCGCAGCAACAAGTCGAACTTGGAACCCTTTTGCATCATCAACCTCCCTGGGATCGGGCCAGAGGTGTTTTCCCCCTTGGCCACCTTAACTAATTGCTTGACTTTCCTCTTGAATTCCTGGGCATTCGGCGGTCGAGCGAGGCCAGGCGCAGGCGCCCGTCGGCGATCGCCGCGCGGTGCCGCCGCGGCAGGTCGGCCGCCGCGCCGTGCCCATAACGGTCCGCCAGTGCCAGCCACGCCAGCGCTTCGCCCACGCGCGCGCCCGGCTCCAGGCACACCCGTTGGATGTCCTGATCGAACGTCGCGAAAAAGGCTGGCTCGCCTTGCATCCTCTCGAGCGTCTCCCGCGCTTCCCGGATAGACCATCGCTCACTATGGACACCGGTGTCAATGATCGATCTGCACAGCCGGAACATCATCCAGTGCAGAAAGCCGAGCCGTGCGCGGTCGTCGCCCGCGAAGGCGCCCTGTCGCGCCATCAATTCCTCGGCATAGATTGCCCAGCCTTCCGCGAAGCCGGCGGTATATTCGGCGCGGATCGCATGGGGTTGCGCCCGCGCGTCGAGCGGCATCTGCACCATATGCCCGGGAAGCAGCTCGTGATGGACGACGCTGGCCAGGCTCCAGTCGGGGCGGCGACGGATGTCCGACAGATCGACGAAATAGCTGCCCGGCGTGCCGTCGGACGACGGCAGGACGCGATAGCCGGCCTTTTTCGCCGCCTCTTCCACCGGTGTCATTCGACGCGCCGCGACATTGCCGCATTCGGGCGGCAGCGACCCGAACAGACGCGGCAATCGCGACCCCGCGCGGTCGAGCCGGCGGTTCATGTCGACGACCGCTCGATTGCGGCCCTCCTCGCTATCGGCATAGAGGAAACGCGGGTCGCGAAAGGCGGCGCGGAACCGTTCGCCGGTGGTTTTGCCGGCATAGCCCAGCCGTGCGAGCAACTCGTCGGCTTCCACCGCTACGTCCCGGGCCTTGGCCAGCACCCGGCGGTGGATCGCCGCCGCGTCGCGACCACCGAACTGGCGATCGATCAGCAGGTCGAAATATTCGGCGCCGTGCGGTAGCCGGCCGACGCCGGGCTCTCCGGCACGCGGTGCCAGCGACAACAGCAAGCGGCTTTGTTCGGCAAGCGCCGCACCGACGCTCCCGGCGGCATTGGTCGCCGCCTTCGACATGGCCGCCACAATACGATCAAGCGCATCGCGCGGCAGGATGATCCCGGCAGCGGCTTCCGCCCGGATCGCGGCGGTGTCTGCCGCGATGCGATCGGCCGCGTCGGGAGCGCCCGGCTCGCGCCATGCTCCGTTGGTCGGCGACACCGAATAGGGCGTACGTCCCGGCCGGCCGAACGGCATGATCGCCGCGATCCGCGCGTCGATCTTCAGGCCTTCGCGCGCCGCTTCCAGATCGAGCAGCGCGCCAGGCGACAGGCCCTGCGACCCGATGCCCTCGAGCTTCCGCAGTTTGGCCGCCGGACCGTCGAGCTTGGCCAGCCCGTCGAGCGCCGCCCGCAGCGCCGCATCGGCATCGCCTGTTGCGTCCGCCGGCGACCACGCCACCATCGCTGTTGCCGCCGTCGCCCCGGCCAGGAAGATGCGCCGTCCGATCATTCGATCCCCGCAATTGCCGCCGGTCCCGCCGGCAGGGTCAACACGGCCCCGCGTCGTAGCCGCGCGCCGTCGAACGAAAAACTCTCGATCCGATTGCCGAGCATCGCCTGCGCCAGGATCTGGCGGCCGTCGCGCGACCACACCATGCCCTGCCCCCAGCCGCCCATCGGTGCTTCGGCGACCTTGACCAGCCGGCCGTGATCGATCCGCCAGATTTGCAGCAGGCCATGATCGGACCAGCCGCGCGCCGCCTTCGCCGAATTCGATCCGTTGTTGACCGTCGCCGCGACGTAGCGGCCATCGGGCGACATCTTCACGCCTTCGGGGGTCAAGCCGACCGACACCGTGTCGACCGTCACCGGCATCGCGCCCGACAGATCGATCAGGCTGATCGTGTCCATGTCGCGCCCGCCGCCGCCGATATTGCCGACCACCGCGACATGCCGATCGCCCGTCGCGTCGATCGAATAGGGGCGCAGGCCCGCCGTGGTTGAGGGCTCGACCAGCGCCAGGCTATTGTCGCCGACCATCACTACGCTGATGCGATGGTCGCCATCGCGCGTCACCAGGGCGCGCGTGCCGCCCGCGAAGAACACCGGCTGGGCCGGCGACGATCCCGCCCCGCCGATCGCCACCGTGGCGACTTGGGTCAACTTTCCGCCCGCGAACGCGAACAGCGACAGCGTGCCCGCCGCGCGATTGGCGATCAGCACGCGCCGCCCGCTCGGGTCGATCGCCACGCCCGAGGCGCCTGCGCCGGCCTGAAGGGTCGACACGACTTTCGCCGCTTTCAGATCGATGACCGACACGCGATCGTCGGGTTCGATATCCTGGCCGTCGGCGCGGACGCGACGCGCGCAGGTGACGATCGCATAGGCGCCGTCGGGCGTGATCGCGACGCTGCGCGGCGGCCCGATCACGCTGGCGGGGGCCGCCACCGTGGCAACCACGCGGGCCTTGCCGCCGCCGAAATCGAGGATCGAGACGCTGTCGGGAACAAGCGGCGTCGGCACGATCTGTTTGCCGTCGGCGAGCATTTGCTTACCGTCATTCGCCGACACCGCGATGTCGGCCTGCGCCGGGATCGCCAGCGCCGCGAGCAGGATCAGCGCGCGCTTCATGCCGGCATCTCGACCAGCGGCGGAACGGCCTCGCCACGCAGCACCGCGCGCGCCCGCTCGAGATCGAGCGCACCGTCCCAGCGCGCCACCGCGACCGTCGCGACGCTGTTGCCGATCAGATTGACCACCGCACGCGCCTGATTGAGGAAGCGATCGACCCCGAGAAGCAGTACCAGGCCGGCGACCGGCAGCGCGGGCATCGCCGACAAGGTCGCCGCGAGCGCGACGAACCCTGCCCCCGCGACTCCCGCCGAGCCTTTGGAAGTCAGCAACAATACCGCCATGATCGTCAGCTGGTCGCCGATCGACAGCGGCGTGTTGGTCGCCTGGGCAATGAACACCACCGCCATCGCGAGGTAGATCGACGTGCCGTCGGTGTTGAACGTATAGCCCGCCGGCAGCACCAGCCCGACCACCGGGCGCGCCACGCCCAATTGCTCGAGCCGGGCCATCAATTGCGGCAGCACCGCCTCGGTCGAGCACGTCCCGAACACGATCAATATCTCATCGCCGATATAGCGCAGCAAGGCGATCAGCGAGATGCCGGCCAGGCGCGCGACCAGTCCCAGCACTACGATGACGAACAGCAACGCCGTCACATAGAGCGCAAGGATCAGATAGCCGAGCGGCAGCAGGGTCGCGATGCCGTATTTGCCGATCGTGAACGCCATCCCGGCGCCCGCGCCGAGCGGTGCCAGCCGCATCACCATGCCGACGATCCGGAACATCGCCTTGGTGATGTCCTCGAAAAGGGTCGTCAGCCGCGCCCCGCTCTCGCCCATCGCGCCGAGCGCGATCCCCATCAGCAGCGCGATCAGGATGACCTGGAGCATCGTCCCGCCGACGAACGCCGAGCCGACGCTGTCGGGAATGATGCCGAGCAGGAAGTCGGCAACGCCGCCCTCGCCCTTCGCCGTCGTCGCATAGCCCGCCACAGCGCTGGCATCGAGCGTCCGCGCGTCGATGTTCATGCCGGCGCCGGGCCGCACAACATTGGCGACGATCAGCCCCGCGGCGAGCGCAATGGTCGAGAGGACTTCGAAATAGACCAGTGCCTTGAGCCCCAGCCGCCCGACGTCGCGTAGATTGCCCATCTGCGCGATGCCCACCGCGACGGTGCCGAAGATGATCGGCGCGAGCAGCATCTTGACCAGTTTGACGAAGCCGTCGGCGACCGGCTTGAGCGCGACTCCCCAGCTCGGCGCGAGCACGCCAAGGAGGATGCCGACGGCCATGCCGATCAGCACCTGAACCCATAATTGGCGCAATGCGCGCGTCACCCGATCCTCTTCCTCCTTCCCGCCGCCCGGTCTTGTGCCGGGTCGACGGCTCTGGTTAGGCCATCACCCGCGCAGGGGCGACGTCCTCGGTCATCTTGCTCATCAAGTCGTACAATTTGCTCTTCGCCTCGAACCCGACGCCCGGCACTTGCGGCAGGGCGACATAGCCGTCCTCGACCGCGATCCCGTCGGCGAACCCGCCGAATGGCTGGAACACATCGGGATAGCTTTCATTGCCGCCGAGATGCAGCCCGGCCGCGATGTTGAGCGACATCTGGTGCCCGCCGTGCGGCACCACGCGCCGCGTCGACCAGCCTTCTTCCTTGAGCACGGTGAGCGTGCGCAAATATTCGACCAGCCCGTAGGACAAAGCGCAATCGAACTGCAGCCAGTCGCGATCCTTGTGCATGCCACCGAACTTGAGGAGGTTGCGCGCGTCCTGGTGCGAGAACAGATTCTCGCCGGTCGCCATCGGCAGATCGTAATGTTTGCCGAGCTCGGCCTGGAGCGCGAAATCGAGCGGGTCGCCGACTTCTTCGTACCAGAACAGATTATAGGGCTTGATCGCCTCGCCGAAGCGGATCGCGGTTTCGAGATCGA
>Ga0307517_10009043_pt1 | contig 14198 bp, 7 predicted proteins | sample 23_EM_MG_FD_194515 | JGI IMG/M metagenome (GOLD analysis project Ga0307517, IMG submission 194515) | Populus trichocarpa ectomycorrhiza microbial communities from riparian zone in the Pacific Northwest, United States - 23_EM | ecosystem: Host-associated > Plants > Roots > Unclassified | place...
TACACCAGTTTTCTTCTTCTTAAATGTTGTGGGTAGTGAAAGTAGATAAAATAGCCATCAAATGTTCATGGATTGGATTGATTTATTGTTCCCAAGATTAATTTTTATATATAGAATTCTATGATCATACTGTATTCTGGGAAAAATTAAGAACTTGGCTTCTTGGGTTTTTGTAGCTGCATTTCTCAATATTGGTCTCCATGTGAATGTGATCCTTAATTGATTTTGTCACCATAAAGCTAAAGAACCTCAGCTACATTGGTTTTGTAGAAATTTTTTTATTTTTTAAAATTTATTTTCTATATTAAAACGTTAAAATGATTCAAAAATATAAAACTTCTCGGGGTCAATTCGGATAAGAATGAGGTTAGTAATCTCCATATTATGGTGTTTTTGGTCATAAAGGTATAGATTTTAATGAGGTGGAAGATGATACTAAACATATTTTATCATGCTTTCCCTTAAAAGAGGATGTGCCAGCTGTCTACATCATTTTTTTAAAAGTTACCATTAAGAATTTTGGAAAATTTATAGATAAGTTCATTTTCTAATATAAATGACCATTAATTGTTCACTTTTATAATTTATTTTTCTTAAAAAAATCATGTTTAATTGTGATACACGTGTTATTCCGTATATTCTTAAACAAAATTTATTCAAATGATTTTTATTTTTCTCTTTCTTTTCTTTTTTTGTTTTATATAAAATATATATGTACCGTGTAAATTAGCATTCCATGTAAAAAATGAATTAGGGTGCTTTAACTAACAATATTTAAAGCTCGTGGTTATTTTTTAAAATATTTTTTGAAATATATTATAATATTATTTTTAAAAAAATTTAAATTTATTTTTGATATTAATATATTAAAACGATTTAAAAAAATTAAAAAAATTAATTTAAAATAAAAAAAATTACAAAAACATTTACCATTGTCACCGTGGTTTGGATATCGATGTCTGTTTAGAAGTGTGGTTGCGGTTGCTTTTCAAAGTGTTTTTCATTCTGAAATGAATTAAAACGATGTTTTTTTTATTTTTTTAAAATTATTTTTGAGATCAACGCATTAAAACAATCTAAAATATAAAAAAAATTAAATTTTTAATTAAATTTTTTTTAATTGTTTTAAAAATACGAGAGACCCACTTTCCCAACTATATCTAACTGCCTAACTTTTTTTACTGAAGAAAACTACATTATGAAACTTCGGATCCCACAAAACTTTAATTAAGATTTAAACATAACCAGGGAAGCCCAAATAGCTGCCACGTGTATGTGTGAGAGAGAGAAAAAGGATTGGGTGGGGGATAATCCATTTTTCATAATTTTTTTACTTAAATTTTTAAATATGTTAATATTAAAAATAATATTTTTTAAAAAGTATTAATTTTTTTTTAAAAAAAATTAAAAACAACCTTAACATACTGCAAGCAACTCTATAAAATAAAAAGAAACTGTCTAATCCTAAAAAGAAACTGTCTAATCCACTATATTAAAAACAATAACAGATAAACAATGAATGCATCAATAACGGATCTTTCAACTTTTGAGTTTGATTTCCATTTTTCTTTTTAGAAAGTGACCAATCAAAACTAAATGTTGAGGCTATTGATGTAATCAAGCAGAAGTGTCGGTTGGTTTTTCAAAAAACAATGTTAGGATGGTGAAAATGGTCAACCCCAGGAAAGAATACTAACAACGTACGAGTAACCAACCTGTTCATGTCATGGGCGGTGGTGTGGGGCCCATGAATCTGTGCCACGGATACAAACGGGGTGGCTTTAATGTCTTAAGATTTTTTTTTTTTCCGAGTCTATGTCCAATTTTATGATCAAGAAGAATAATTTATTGTCTGTTTGGTTTTGAGATTGGATAATACAGATTCACCGCAAGTATAATCTCATTTCCAAACGGACTCTTCTTTGGAATTTCTCGCACCCCATTTCTGTTCATCGACTGTAATATCGTAATAAGGCTATACTGTTTTCTCAAATGTTTTGCTATTTTAAAAGTATTATATATATAATTTTGATATACTGATGATGATGTTAAAATTATTACAAAAAAAAAACCTCAATGAATAATTAAGTCAAAGGGCTACCATGAAAGAACGGATCTTGACAATGGAATGGAAAGCATTACCTAAGCAAACTTCATCCTGTATATTATTCTGGTAGAATCTTGATTCTCAATTGCTTGTCACTGCTTTTTGCCATTTGCTGTAGCCTGGAGGGGCTTCTGATGGCTTGAAACCCAGTGATGTAGAACCACGATTGGTATTCCATTATGGGATACCACATGGAGCAACGAAGTTTGCATATGACACCATTCAAAAGATACTTGCCATCTCTACGCAGTGAGTACTCCTCGGCCATTTTGACTCGCATCACATAATTTCAATGTATGACCATTTAATCGATGTTTCTTTTTGGTCCCTTAAGAGATGGAAGAATCAAATTGTTTGGAAGAGATAACACTCAAGCTCTGCTTGAATCTCCTGAGGCAGTACCAAGCAAGTTTTTACAGGTTCATGTTGCCTTCCTTTTTCTTACCTGCATTTCTTTTAATATATTGGAGTTTAAGATGGTTTTTACATAAGCATGCTTTCTTTCCTTCTTTTTTGATCTTCAGTTCATTCAAAACAAAGGGATCCTTGTAAATGTAACATCCAAGAACCAAATTGAGGCAAGTAACCCCATTCGAGTAAATTCTGTTCGATGTTTTTGTTTTTATTTTTATTTTTTATTCTATTTCTAGCTCTGTTTGACTACGTGAATATTTTGCTTTCGATCACAACAATGATGTGTTCAATTTTCTTAGGTTTGGGATTTAGACAGCAAAGTGTTGTCTAATGTACATGTATTTAAAGAAGACATCACCTCATTTACAGTTATGCAAAGTAATCTGTACATGTAAGTGTTTCTGGACTTCATTGTTCCGCAGCAAGAAGGAAGATGCTTATTTTCATTGATTGGTTACTTGTAATTATGGTTGAAAGATCTCTTTTGGCAGTTACGTTGGAGATTATCTTGGTAATGTCAAGGTTTTGAAGCTTGATCAAGAATCATGTCACTTTGAACTAATGAAATACACCATACCCCTATCTGCTTCTCACGGTGAGACACATTTCTGTGCCTTGGGATGTATTTTGCCCATTATTAATGGCCATGAACGAAGAATCTTTAATTGGCGCTGGTTTTGAATCATGTGCCTATTTGAAATTCCTTGTTTGTTTTAGGAAGAGAGGCGTGCATTTTTTGTTTCTCTTGTAATATGCATGTTTGTTCTTCTCTAAGCTTTCTATTGTACTAAAACCAGCTGATATAATAGTTAATGCAATTGATAATTTCGTCCAGGGAGTCCAGCTGAAGTTTCTGGTGATACTGCTGTATTGCACACACTGCCCCAACCAGCTGCTGAAAGCAAGAGGTTGTCTCGTTCTCCTGTTCCCTCATCAACTGTCTGTTTAAGTAGCTTTCAATGTTTTAAACCAAAGAGTAATTGTAGCGATAGCCTAGCCCTGCAGCTCGTATACAATGTTTAAGCACATAAAATGACTCAAATTACTCGAGGCAACTGCATTTTCCTTTGTGTAAACAACCCAAGTGAAGGGATTGGAAAAGCCTTGAAGGCCTTATTTGTCACACTTTTTGAACAAATATTCTGTGTAATTTCTTTTATGGCATGATAGTTGAAGGTCTCATTCCTTTATTCATCATTTTCTATAATGCAGAGTTCTTATAGTATTTAGAGATGGCCTGCTTGCATTGTGGGATATTCGAGAGAGTAAATCCATCTTCACAACAGGTGGAGGTTTGCTGCAATCACAACATCACGAAATGAAGAAAGTAACCTCTGCATGCTGGGCATGCCCTTTTGCAAGTAAAGTTGCTGTTGGGTACAGTAATGGAGAGATTTTTATCTGGAGCATCCCAGCTATCACAAATTCAAGAACCGAGTTAAACTTAGATAGGGCCACACAAAATGCTCCTATATTGAAACTTAATCTTGGATATAAGGTGGATAAGATTCCTATAGCATTATTGAAATGGCTTTATGCAGATGGGAAGGCAAGTCGACTCTATGTTATGGGTGCCTCTGACCTTGCATCTACAAACAATTTGCAGGTAAATGATGTTTTACTTCTTTTTTTTGGTAAATTAATGTTTTTCATCTTTTATGTTAATGATAATATAATTTCATGTCATTTGAAACAAACACACTTAGTTTTGGTTCCAAGTATAGGTGAAACTTTGCTTTGCTTCTTGAGTTGCAAATTCTCAGCTGGTTGCTTTTTTACTTGCTTGAGTACCAAGCTTGCTGTTAAAAAAATTTAGGCTCTTTTCTGATTAGGATATAACAAAACTGGTTATAATATTTTGATGCTAATTTGTTAATGCATATGGCATTTTGAATCTGGATGGGCAGGTAGTCTTATTGAACGAGCATATTGAAACTCGCATGATCAAGTTGGGGCTTTATTTGCCTGAGCCCTGTATTGACATCGAGATCATTTCTAGCTCGTTTGATCAAAGCAAGCATAAACAGGATATTCTTGTCCTGATTGGAAAATCAGGGCACATTTATGTCTACGATGATTGTTTGATTGAGAAGTATCTTCTACAATCCCAATCCAAAATTTCACCCTCACTGCCAAAGGAGGTCATGGTGAAGATGCCATTTGCTGACTCAAGCATCACTGTGGCAAAGTTCATCACAAATACCCCAAATTTGTTGACTTATGGAGATGAGGTAATATAATGAAAAGGTTATAATATGCAACTGTCTAACAATATGGGGTATTGTCATTAGTAGGTTCCTCTTTTTTATGATTTTCTAGTTGACGTAGAATTACATTCTGTTGGCCAAAAATATTCAATTTTTTGATGATTTGTATGCTGTTGTAGGATTACATTCGGTTGGCTAAAAACATTCCATCACCTTTTCCTTTTGAGCCAAGACCCAAGGATGGCACTCATTCATTCCAGTTTAATGGATTTACAAAGGTTAAAAACCTGTACATAACTGGACACAGTGATGGAGCCATAAATTTTTGGGATGTGTCTTGTCCATTTCCCATCCCAATGCTATCACTTAAGCAACAGGTGAGCTTCACGATACCTTTGAAATGTTTTGTGTAGCAGAGGATTAAAGAAACAAAAAGAAAAAAAAAGGAAGAATTCTACACTCAAGGAATTTAGATGAAACTAGTAGCTTATTTTTCTCTCTTTGGCCCTGATTTATTGTTTTCCTCTCTTACACGCAGAGCGAAGATGATTTTTCTTTAAGTGGTATAGCACTGACAGCATTGTATTTTCACACCGATTCCCGACTTCTTATCTCAGGGGATCAGAGTGGAATGGTAAAATGTCATTCAGAAAGCGCACAACACATGCACAAGCAAATATATCCTTTGGTAGATGCATTTGTCTATGCCCAGAATATTTATGGTTTTCTTACCATATTTTCTATCTGCAGGTTCGCATCTTTAAATTTAAACCTGAGCCATATGCTGAGAACAGTTTTATGTCTTTCCAAGGTATGACTAAACCCATGATGCTATGTTTTGATTTTATTTTTTTGGATAAATGGATACTGTGGTTGATTGTTGTTGTGCTGTAGTAACATGACTGTTCTATGTTAGGTAAAGTTCATGCTCCTTGATGATGTGCCACAATATAGCCTTCCTATATATGAACAACATCTAATCAAACTTCCTGCATGTGTAATTCCATGGTCCCCATCAACTTTGGGACCAGAATTAATTTTGTATCTAGTTGAATACAATCAGTCTATGTCTGTTACTCATTATATGGACCTTCGGCTAGGATTTTTATCATGCATAATTCACTTCCAGTGATATTTTCACGTCTGCATGCACTGAAATATACCAAAAGTAAACATTCTTTTCTTTCCAGGAAGTTTGAAAAAGGGAAGCAATTACGTCCATAGTGTTAAACTTATGAAAGTGAATGGTTCTGTGCTATCTATCAACATAAGCCCAAGCTTGGTACATCTTGCTGTTGGGTCTGATCAAGGATATGTAAGCTTTTTCTCTTTTCTTTCTTTTTCCATGGCTCTTTTTCTAGTTTATCTTCAAGTTCAAAGGAAAAATTTAGGTCATGGAGTTGTTAGAGATTGAACTTGAACCATTATTGATAGTGCAATGTTAGAAAAATGTGATAGTAGGGATCGTATTTGAGCTACTAACTGGGGTTTGAACTGTCATGTGAATGTTCAGGTTTCAGTTTTTGATATTGAAGGGCCAACACTACTATATCAAGAACACATTGCAAGTGAAATATCCACTGGCATCATCTCTCTGCAGTTTGATACCTGCTTTCTTCATGGATTTGAGAAAAATATTTTAGTAGTGGCGACAAAGGATTCTTCAGTTTTGGCACTTGATGCTGACACTGGTAACTTGCTGAGTTCCAGTAGTGTTCATCCAAAGAAACCTTATAGAGCTCTATTTATGCAGATTCTAGGTAGGTACTGGTTTCTTCAGGGTTTCCTATTATTTGCAGAATGGACAGTGCAATGAACTTTGGGGGATTAGTTTGTCAATTTTGACAATAATAATCAATTTGACTGAAAGAATTATCTTTTCATGGTTCACAGATGGGCAGGACATGTTAGCTAGAGGATCTAAAATGTCAAATAATCAAGACCCTAGTAAAAGAAAATCTGATGAGGATGGACCAAAGCAGTCTTCCCTGCTGATATGCTCTGAGAAAGCAGTGTATGTCTATTCATTAAATCATGTTGCTCAGGTAATCACTGCTTTATTTATACATCCACTTGTTCTTCACAGAAAAAGTAGTACTTTGTATGACCATTCCCTTTTCCTTTTTCTTCTGTGTCAGGGTATCAAGAAGGTTCTTTACAAGAAGAAGTTCCAATCTTCTTCTTGTTGCTGGGCTTCAACATTCTGTGGTGCATCTGATGCTGGCCTTGCACTTCTTCTCTCAACTGGAAAAATTGAAATAAGGTGGTTTTATTGGATTTTTTTTGTGCCCATTATATACACAGCCTTCCTTTACTATCCTGTTATTAATGTTCTTTTAGTTAGAAAATTAAGGTTTTGAACTTTACCATGCGCAGAATGATTTTTAACTGGTATCTTCCTATTTGTCCATGGCTAGGACCATCATCATGACTTCTTTGTACAATGTGCTTGTGTTGTCTGGCATATGAAAACTGCAGTCTTGCCAAGAATTTGATATTAAATTGATTGTGAGACTTTGGAAATATCATTCTGTGCTGGACACAGACGGCATAATATGCAATTGTAGTTATCAGGCAAGTTCATGAGAAAATATATTTTAGGATGGTATCTGCTACCATTGTCTTCTCCATTAGAAGAAATGACTATTAAGGAAAAGGTTATGTTAGTCATGCATCAATACTGAGGTGAAAGCTGAACTTCAGCGGTTGTATTTTCTTATTTATTATTGACATTATTACTGCTAGATTTTAAAGTCATCTAATGCATTACCTATCAATTGTTTGTCGAAATTTAAGATCCCTGCCAGAGCTGTCGTTGATAAGAGAATCTTCAATCAGAGGTTTCACATATTCTGCACCAAAGCTGAACTCTTTCTCTGCCAGATCGATATGCTGTTCATGGGATGGGGAACTTATTATGGTACAGCAGCTTTACTTGCTTTCTTCAAATCTTTTGCTTGAGAGAGTTCTGGAAATATTTACTTGAACTTCTATCAAAATCTTCTGTAGATGAATGGTGATCAGGAAATGTTTATCGTGTCTGTGTTGTTTCAAAAGGAAAACTTCAGGTATATGCTTCTGGCTATCTTTTGCAATCACTCACTCTTTTTTTTTTTTTTTTTAATTTGGAGCGCTGACGCAGACAAGATACTAATATAGTGTAGTAGCTGTGCCAAATTTTCCCTTTCTGGCAGTAGCAATATGGTTTCTGTTGGTGCAGCTACTTGTTTGTGATGTCGAAATAACATTCTGTCTTTCTAACTGAAATTCAAAGGGCCAGCGGAATTTGCTAAATTTCCATTTTCTTAGTGAATACAATCATTTGTGAGCTCATTCGAGCACCTTTGTTGGTTAAACTTCGGCCATACTTTCTTGTCAGGCCTGTTGATTTTGTCAGTCAAGTCTACAGAAAAGAACTGATGTTTTCACAAGAAGGGCTTCCCACTGGATCTATCATCCAAAAGGAAAAGAAAAGGGTATGCTTTTTAGAGCTGTGGAACTTTGTCCCTGGTCTAGTAATGATGATAATCTGGTTTCTTGTTCGGCATTCTAGGGAATATTTAGTTCAGTAATGAAAGGAAGTAAGCCAAAGCAAGTTCCTGAGGTGGAAACTGAGGATACGAGAGAAAGTATTGAAGAACTCTCAAAAATCTTTTCAACTGTCAACTTTGAGTGTCATCATGATGAGAATAAAGATAGCATGGCTATGGATGATGATGGGATTGACTTGGACATAGGTATCTATGTGCATAAGTTTACTGATTATACTTAAATATGTTTGACTCGTAGTAGATCATTTGATGGGGATGCTTCATGCCGTCCTTTTATATGACCTGCTAAAGGCTATGTTTTGGAGTGCTGAAACTGGTAGATAGGAAAGCCAAATTTTAAGTGCTTGTTTGGGAGTACGGCCAACCGCACAGTTGGCCGCACTACCCGAAGAAGCTTAAGAGCCTTTTTGATATTTTGATAGTGGTTATTTTTAAAAGTGTTTTTTGCTTGGAAATACATCGAAATAATATTTTTTTTATTTTTTAAAATTTATTTTTGACATCATCACATCAAAACAATCTAAAAACACTAAAAAAAATAATTTGAAACGAAGAAAAAAATAAATAAAAATCACTTTAAAAAAAAATGCTTTTGAAATGAAAAACAATCAGGTTTTAAGTATGATTAAATCTTTCATGCAGGCTGGTTGGCTCTCAATCTCTTTTCTATTTCCTTTGTTTGGTTTTTCAGTTTTATACTGAGAGGTCCAATATTTTGATTTATCTTCTCTTTTTCATTATTTGGTATGTCTAGATGACATCGATCTAGACGATCCTGTAGAGAAAACCAAAGATCAGAACCTGTTGGCAGCTCTTAACAAGAAGAAATTGGCGAGCAAGTTTCAGGCTTTTACAGGTCATTACGAGACAATGTTTTTAGTGATTACATTGGTTGCTGGAAATTAACTAGTGTAGATGAACTGAACTGCCCATTCATGGGGTCGGTAAGAGTGAAATTTTGAGACTACAAGTCTCCGGAAAATCTTTGAAAGCTGCAACATGTACTGTGTCATTTGCAGGTAGAATAAAACAGATGAATGTTAAGAATGAGAAAAATATCAAGGAAGAGGTAAAGGATGAGAAGACTGGTGCAGTCGATCAAATCAAGAAGAAATATGGCTTTTCTTTGTCTGGTGTAAGTATCTCTCTTTTTATGTCTTGTTTGATGCTTACGATCATAATTTTATTCATGTTGAGATGCTTTAAACTAAAGGAGTGTCATTCTTTTGTTTTTGTTTGCAGGAATCAAGTGCTGCTAAAATAGCCCAAAACAAGTTGCATGAGAATATAAGAAAGTTGCAGGTATAATTTAAGAGCTGCTTTCCTCTTCCTTCTCAGATATTTGCCAGGTTCAGAGAGTGAAGTCCTAATAAACATTTCTTCTGCCAAATATTAAGTTCCTTGATTACTAGTAAAAAAAAGGTTCCATCCTACATTATGAAATTTCTAGGCTTTGAATCAAGCCAATGCCGACCACCACTTGGATGGGCAGCAGATTATTGTGGCACTAAGTCTTCAATTTCTGTTTGAATGTAGACAGGAGCAAAAGGGTTATAATCCTTTTTACTTTCCTGAAAAATGTTTTTGGTTAATTGGGCAGGGAATCAATCTAAGAGCTACTGAAATGCAAGAAACAGCCAGTTCATTCTCTGCAATGGCAAAAGAGGTCCTGCGAATTTCAGAAAAGGATAAACAAAGCTCATAAACCGTCTCGGATTGTTTGCAAGAAGTATATAACAATACACATCCATTGCTTTGTTTCTTTTTTCCTTCATTTCTTCCAACCTTTTCGGTTCTGTATATTCAACTCTATAGTTTGCAGTGTTTTGAAGGTATTGATTTGAACAGTTGTGTAAAGGGGTTCTGTTCTGATTCCAATATAAGCACTTTGTAAAACAGGGATCTTTCTTCACCAATCCGTCTAACCATGAAATGATATCCTTTAGAGAAACATTTGTTTCCAAAAGATCATTTAACAGAGAACAGATTCATTTCTCTCTCCAAAAAACAGTTTACCAAGCATGTGTACAAACTAAAACACCCACATTCATGGTAGAGTGTAAGAGATTACACATCCAATAGCTCGGTGTAATGATTGAAATAGAGCTCATCTATCACGAAACCCGATAGTCGCAACATGAGACAAAATGAAAGCACAGTTTTCACAAGAAACATCTTGACAATGTCAAATTTTTGCAACTCTAATGCTTCTCCCGGTCACCAGATGCAGTTTGCCACCTCTTTTAAAGGATATATTTTCAGCTACATAAAGTTTGATCACAACGTATGCAGCTTGCAAGAGTCGGGAACATTGAATAAGTTATAGCTCCATAATCCATGCTGCATCTAGTGTTTACTCAGAATCTACAAGTTGGGTGTAAATTTGTTCTTTGACGGCATCCCTGTTACTCGGGCTTAAAGTGAAGATTTTAGCCCCTGGATGATCCCTCAACCTTGCAACTGCAGCAATTTAAGTATTCAATCATGTACGAGTACAGCAGAAGAAATGCAACAACTTCCCAAAAGTACAGGGTCTCGTGCTATATGTTAGCTCAATTTTGAGCCTAATGAGACAATAATCCTCCTTTAAGTTCTCAAAGGAGAATAAAAATGACGCCATTTATAAGAGCATTTTAAATATTTTTCAAACTACTTTTGCTAGAATGTTGTGCATTTATCCCTTTCTACCTGATCTCTGAGCACTGTGGTATCAACAGAAATCTATAACAAATAAGAGAACATTCAGTCTACTGATTGTGAAAGTGATTGCAGATATTTGCATTTTTGAGAAGTGTGTTCGGCTGAAATACCTGCAGGTATATCACGGCCAAATTTTGGAATAGGTATAGAAGCCAAAAGTGGGATATTTGATTCAAGAACTTTTAGAACAGCAGGAAAGAATGATGCACTAAACAGCTCCATTTTGCCAACTTCATCGATGATGAATAGATCAGTATCTTCTTTAATCTGCAGTGAAACACAAGTCTTTATGCAACCAAATAATTGCTGATAAAAATTGATCAAAAACTTTGCATTACTTGAAGGGCCATTTACTAGAGCCATGAAGAGATTTGCATTATTTACCAATAGATTGTTCAAAGAAATCAACTGACCTGCAACTCAGGCAATGCCAGAGCCTCAAATGATGCAATGTCTACTTTATACTTCCCAACTGTGGGCCATCTGATAGACTCTGGGCTGAAATTATGAGATACCTCAGCTGGAGATAACTAACAAGACTAGTAAAACAACAAATAACTCATGACAGGAAATTAAACCATCCTAGTTGAACCAATACAGAATCTTGCTGGCAAATACCGATATAGAGACAGTAATTCTAAATCAAATGAAATCACCACATCTACCTTATACATGGGACACAATTCAGTAGCTACTGTTAAAAAAAAATTCAAAAAGCAAGAAAAAACCCTGTTTGATTTTTTATCCCAAAAGTAACAATTGCATTTCTTTAATTGATTTTTTCAGGATTTGAAGTTCAAATGCATCGAATTAAAAAAAAAAGCCAGGGACAATCATCCACTGTAGTGATAATTTTATGCAATCCCAGGTATATGTAACAGAGATCCTTGCTTTTTAACTGCTTGCACTTGAGTTCTCCATAAATGATTATAAAAGAGAGAGAAATTACGTAGAAATGGTGGTGGAGGCAAGAGGGGCTTTGCGTCCATCTAAAGTGACAACTTCAAAGCCAACCCTCTCAATCCCTTCTCTAATCTCCCCTAATTATCACAAAAAACAACTATTATTAACATGTGTTTTCTACTTCAAAAAAAAAAAGTGTAATTAACAAGAGATGATAAGCAAAGAGTGAGAGAGGGAGAGAGGGAGAGAGAGGCATTACTAGTGTAAAAACCTTGAATTTTCAAGGTGGGGTTTGAGGTTTTGAGGGTTTCAAACACTCTCATTATCAGTGTGGTTTTACCTACACCCTGCCATTTACACAGCGCATTTCTTTGAGACTTTGCAAGAGAGTGGAGACATTTCCCACTTAGAAATTCATTGAAAACTGTATGTAAAAAGAGTGATTTTGATGTTACTTACCGGAGGGCCGGTGACCAGGAAGCATTTTCCAGGAGCTGTTGCCATCATTTTTATTTTTTTTTCCTGTCTGTCTCTAATGGGTCACACCCCCATGCCAAGGGGCAAGCACAAGCACATGGGCATGGACCCCTAAAAAATAGACATGTCCATGTTCGTTTTATTTCCTGCTAGTGCTGATCCTTTGATTAACAGGTAAAGATGGAGGCATTTGGAGCAACAGTGCTTAGATAATTAAGCCTAATTAGTTGGCTGACGATGGATATTTCATGTTTTAGCCTCGAGGGCCCAGGAGTGGGCCCAGGTGTTTTAACATCAGTTTCAGGGTGCTCCATCACTGATTTATATCTTCCTCTTAATTAAAATTTAATGGCTCATAAAAAATAATAAAAATATCTCAATTTATGATTTTTTTGTGCTACTTATATCTTTTTATTTCTTTAAAATAGACACCAAGATACCACTAGTTATTTTTTTAACACAATAAAATATTTTGGGTTTTAATGTGTGGTCATGGAAACTATTTTTACTATTCATGTCCTTATTTATGGCATTTTTTTCCTTTTTATAATTTTTTTTTTTTGCTTTGAATATTAAATTTCATTTCTTTCATTTTCGTTCAGAAGTTATGTTGGCATTATTCTATTTGTTGATATTTGATTTGCTATGCATGATATTGCATATGCATCGTGGAAAAAATTATTTAAGTATTACATTCCATATTGCTATTACAAAATGAAAGTATAGGATTGGTTAAAAATATTAAAAAGAAAATGATTGAAATTAACAAAAAAATAAAATGGTGGCATGTCTTTTTATACTTTGACCCCTATTGTTTTTAAAGTTTACATTTCATACATGAAACCTTGTTTCATTTACATTTTAATCCCTTATATTTGAGAGAAGAGAAGAAGAATCACTATAAAATAAGAGAAGAGAGAACTTTAACTCAACCATATTTTGACAACCACTAACTCTGATTTTGGTGTTAATGGGTTTATTTTTAAGATACAAGCTCAATAGAAATGGTTTCAGCCTTTAATGATGTAGAAAAAAGCAGACCAGACCTAAAAAATTTATTTTGATTTGATATTGGGTTTTTATGCTAATTAAATGTGCTTTGTGATTATAAATGTGGTTTAAAAAGTTTTTATGATATTTTTCTTTTCCTTGTGTGTTTTTAGATTAAAAAAACTTGAAATTGAGTTTTATAGGATCTCAATTTTCTAGCCATCAAAGATGACCAGAAACTATTGCATTGAATGATGCATTGTCTTCTCAAGCAGATAATGTGTTGTTTGTTATCTTTACAAAAAAGGTGGGGGGAGATATTTAGCCTTGGAAACCCAAGCATTCCCGAGTTCTTTTAAAAATTCAAGTGTGCCCAGTGTTTATTTTTAAAGGACAAGCGCAAAAAGATGACCATGTAAGCCCAAGTGCATCTGGGTCATTCTTTCAAGCTCAGGCATGTCTAGACTTGGTTTTCTTGGCTTTCTTTTTTTAAAATTATTGTTTTTCTTATTATTTACTTCAAACAAAATCCTCTATTTAAATAGATAATTGCAATGTTGTTCGAAAAATCATTCAATCATCTCATACTTTTAAAACAAGATTAGAGAGTGTTTTTAGAGGCCTCTATGAATTTTTTTTCTTGTGTTTTTTATAGTATGAAAAAGTTGAGATTGGAGTTTTTTGTTCCCAAAACTCAAACATGATTTTCATACATCGGAAGATGCATAAAATTTCCAAGGAGACAAGGTGTTGTCCATTGACTTTAAAAAATCGAAGAGACATGTTTGTGTGGATTTTACTTTGTAAACATGATTGTGCTTTCAAATATATTGGCCTTTCTCGTTCATG
>Ga0307517_10009044_pt1 | contig 14198 bp, 8 predicted proteins | sample 23_EM_MG_FD_194515 | JGI IMG/M metagenome (GOLD analysis project Ga0307517, IMG submission 194515) | Populus trichocarpa ectomycorrhiza microbial communities from riparian zone in the Pacific Northwest, United States - 23_EM | ecosystem: Host-associated > Plants > Roots > Unclassified | place...
TTAAAGAGAAACGGAAAGCTTTCAACTTAACCTGTTCTTCGTCAACTCCATTCGGTTTCATGCCAATGCAAACCATATGGAACTCCTTGAGATGAGTATGAGGATCTTCTCCTGCAAGACCATTGAATGTTGGTAATAAATGTATAAAACCAGATTTGAGCTCAAAGTTTACATTATTGTCGATGTTTATACACAATGGTTGATTTTCCACGTTAGGAGCAGCAAGCTCCTTGAGTTTTTGTTGCTGTGCAACAGCCATAGTGTTGACGCGAGCTTCCTTTTATAACCTGCGTAAAGTGTTTTCTATTTCGAGATCCATCTGCACTTGACTCTGGTTAGTAGAACGGGTTACAGGCATAAATCGTCAAGAAAACTCAAAAGAAACCAACCACATAAGAGATCGAAAACAATGCAAATTGTACGAAAATCCTACGCTAGAAAACTAAAACTGCCTACAAACCCTAGAAAAAAGTAGAATTTGGCCTCGATGGGGTGGGGCTAGTGTTGATCACTAGTCCTGTTTAGAACGTCGTTTCCTTTCAGGAAACAAAAGGCCGATACCTAATTCCACCAAAAAAATTTGTTTTGAACAGTACCGCTGCCGTAAATGAACAGTACTGCAGCAAGCAAAAATTCTGTCTCTTTTTTTAGAAAAATAAATAACAATCACATTAAATAAAAATAATAGCATAAGAATCAACTAAACTTACTTCCCAGGCAACGGCGCCAAAATTTGTTGCGATGTCGCAGTCGCACAAATTAACTACCCTAGCTTAAAACACAACACACAAGATAGTATAGAGCAAGCAAGGGGTCGATCCCACGAGAAGGTTCAAGTCAGATTTTTATACTAGATGATATGCAATTTGGGGGGATTTTGACGTTATCTAGGATAAAGCAAAAGAAAATAGAAAACTATCAAGTGAAATTAAATAAAATCAGAAAATTATCAAGAGAACAAACCTTGGTCGCAAGCACACATCCACCTACAAAAATCAGAACTGATCATGGAAATGAAACATCAATTTATATTTTGAATATTTATCTCTTCTTAACATTGGTTAGTTAACGGATCCGCCGTATAACTAACCCTAACCATCAAACAACCACAGTGTCCGCACTAGTAATTTAATTCAATGGTAGCCTTAAGAACTAGATAAGTTGATTAATCAAGAAAATATAACTGTCCGCAGTCTATGTTTGATTTGATTGAATGTTCTCCATAAGATTAATAACGTAGATCCACCACAATTATTAAACTCAGTTACTTCACAAGTTCATATACCACAACTCCGGTTTTGATATCAAACTTAGCAATAGATTGTCTACAATAATAGCTTAGAGTCCGCTCTAGCAATTAAAATAAATAGTCATAGGAAAAATAAGTATAGGAGAACAAACATATTCATCATATAAACTGAAAAGAAAAGGTAAAATAAATCTCAAAGTTCTTGAAATCCGAAGGTTTCTGTGTCCTTGCAACCAAGAAAAAGAGTTTAGCCTTACATGTTTGTTGAACAACTAATCAAAAAGAAGGAGGAATGCATGATTTCGGGTTTCTTAGAGGAAGGGGGCGTTTTTCCCTTCTTGGCTGGCTGCCCCCCTTCTCTTCTCTCATTCTTTTTATATCTTAGGAAACCCTAGGTCTCTATTTTACAAAATAGTCCTCCATTAAGTAGACTGTTTTACATTTAAGTACTTCAATAACTATTTTCCTAAAAAAGAAGAAATAGCCTTGCATGAAATCTTCAAGCTTTGACTTAAAGGAGCTAAATTGCTGAAATAAAAACTTGGATATCGGTTTAGATGCTTCGAAACGTAATTTGGACTCGTTTCTTGACGAAACCTGTTTGCTGGCAGAATTCAGTTTTCATCTTTAAAAAATCATATCTCCCTCATATAACATCATTTTTGGCTGGAATTTGGAGAGTTTATAGGCTTTTAAGTCCGGAATCCAAAACAATTGAGTTTGTATCAATTGGACTTCTGTAGCTACAGATATTCAAGTCGGAATGACAGAAGGTCAACACTGGCAGATTGCGAGATTTGACTTTGAAGGCTGCGATTTCCATGTTCTTCCTTATTTTATTTTCTTGTCTTAGATGTCTAGAAAGGCATGGATGTTAGCTTTTTAATGCCACTGGAATCAATTCATTTCAACCTCTAGAGCTCACGCTCTGCACAAAACATCGATTGAAGGTCAAATCTGCCATTTATCCCCAGTTTACTCCTTTTAGCATCTTTCATCCAAAAGTGCCTTCAAAACATAAAACAAAGAATATCAAGACATTTGATTCCCTGGGTGAGAGCCTTATTTGCTCCCGAATGGAAGGCCGCTTATCTGATCCTGGCGTGCCCGGTTGTGGGGCTTTGGTTGCTTAATGTTGTTGGATTGAAGATAGTGATCTAGGCTATCTTGTTGTAGTTTGGCTCTTGGTTGTTCTTTGCTGCTTGTTAGGCTTAGCGGGAGCATGTTCCCCTAGGCTCTTTGATTTCTATTTTACCTGCATGGGGGTTGTCCATGCTATTGTATATGGGATCCTTTTCCCTTTCTAGGGTTGGCTTGTACGGGAGAGACTGTTCCCCTGCACTCCCCTTTCGTGTTTACTATGCTTCATTCAAGGGAGCCTGTTCCCTCCGCCGGTGCATGTAATGTTCTGGTGGTTTCCAGCTTGTACTGCAAGCTTGTCTTGCTCCTTTTTGATCTATACATTTCTTACATTTGATAAAAAAAAAAAAGAATATCAAGGCATTTTATATATAAAACATAGGCAAAACACTAGTTAAATGTGGGTGAAACTATCGAATAATATGGTTGCATCAACTTTTTTCCCTTGCAAAATTGAGCTTGTTTCTTCTTGTTATAAGGTTTGTTTTCTTGTAATATTCAAGATGCCACTGTTGGGTCTACCTGTGAGCTTGTAAGGTCTGAAATTTAGTTGGTTTGGTTAGAAGCTAGAAACCCCCCTTTCCAGTTTTTGATAGATTGAATATGAAGCTCTTAAGGCTTTTACTGTTATACCTATTTTTCCTTTCTGTCGTGGGGCTATTTCCTTCATAGGACATATTGGCATTGCTGGAATTCAAGAAGGGTATCAAGCATGACCCCACTGGTTATGTTCATGAGTTATGAAATGAGGAGTAAACAATAAAGTAGGGCCAAAGAATCTTGAATAATTAAAAGAGGACAATAATTTTATTGGAATCACGTTAAAAGTAGCAACATTTTAGCTACAATAGAACATTTATACGTTAATTTTACAGCTCACATCTCGATTGCATTTGATACAAGCAAGTGGAACACCTTTTTTTTTTTTTTGCTTTAAAGGTATGTAAACAGTTATTTCTCACCAACTTTTTGATAGTTTTTTTTTGTACTGAATGATATTTAATTGTTTAAAGTATTTTATTAACAACATACCAATTTTTTTTATTTACATGTAATTGAAGATATGGATGATCCACGGTTTAATGCCATATTTAACGAAGATTTTGATGACGATTATGATAATGTAATGAACTGCATTGTAGACCACATTAATTATCCTAGTTGTGAAGGTAGTGGTGCCTCAGTTGCTGATGCTGGAGATGACGATGATGGAAATGACAACAATAACGACGACAATAATAATGATGATGATGATGACGGTGATGATGAAAGTGATGATGATGATGAATTTATTTTAAGGAGGCAGTTTGATATGAATAAATTAATTATATGCATGGCTGGAGCTATAAACATGTATTATATTAATTATATGCACAAAGAACCATGCATGGTTTCATACAACACAGGGATGTGTTAGTTGAATGAGGTTTTAAGAGGTCATTGGAAATGATGTGTTTGTTGAGTCTATGCAATGATTTAGAAACGCATCATGGCTTAAAACCTTCAAGAAGAATGAACGTTATTGAAAAAATGGTAATGTTTCTATTTACAATAGCAGTAGGGACGTCAAATAATGAAGTGCATGAGAGATTTCAACATTCAGGTGAAACTGTTAGTAGATGTTTCAAAGAAGTCCTTAAATCATTATGTTTGTTTGCTGTAGAAGTCATAAAACCAATAGATCCACAATTTATGAGCACACCAAGAGAAATTACAATGAATCCAAGATATATGCCACATTTCAAGGCAAGACATGCAATTCATGTTTGTGTTGGTAGGATAGGAAGACAGTGCACACGATACGCGTATTTTTCTTGAGACTATTGACAATATTAGTATAAAATTTCCAAAACCACCAGAAGGTTATGATTTGAAATAAATTGAAGACTTGGTAATTGAAGGCACATAATTTTTTTTTTAGTTTTGTTAAAAATTAGCATGTTGTTCTTATTTGCAGGCAAATACTATTTGGTTGATGCTGGATATCCCAATGAGTACAGGTATTTGGGTCCCTATAAAGGCGAGAGGTATCACTTACAAGAATTTAGGCGTCGTGGACAACCAAGTGGTAGGGAAAAAGTGTTTTATCGTGCACATGCATCACTACGTAACGTGATAGAGCGTTCTTTTAGGGTATAGAAACAGAGGTGGAGAATTTTGCCAAACATGTCTGCTTATCCATATAAAACGCAAGTTGAGATTGTAGTTACATCAATGGCACTACATAACTATATTAGAAGGAGATCGCAAGATGATGATGTTTTTTTCGAGTATGATCGCAATCCTAATTTAATTTCAGATAACTTTTTACATGATGGAATTGCAAATAGTTTGATGGGACAATGAAAAAAAATTAATGTACAAGAATTATTCATTTCGTTATGTAATCATAATTATAAGACAACAATGTTTTGCCTATATATATATATATATATATATATGTCCTTTTAAGTAATTTTACAATCAAACCTCATACAAAAAGCATATTAACCAAACACATGAAACTGCTTTTTCTTCAACCACAGTTTCAACCGCAGTTTTAACCAAACACATCAAAATTTAAAACAAACCTCACAAAAAGTACTTTTTATTAAACTGCTTTTTTAAAAACGCAATCACAAAAGCAACCACAATACCAAACAAAGAATGAAAAACAATGTCGCATGGGAAGGGCGAAGATATTACACTAGGTGTTCAACTAAAAAATTGATTACCGACATATCTTAGTTAAGGATTTTTGTCCGTCTCTAAGACAAAAAAGCAATTTCAGAAAAATTATACCATAAGTATATCTTTTTTGAAATGGTTTAACCATGCCTTAAAAATTTTTTATGTTGTATTGGTTCCTGATTAATAATTTCCTTCACAATCAAAGTTGTTAAGAGAATGGTAATCAAATTCCTACTTATAACACAAATATAATACATTAGACTGGGTTAAACAAGGCAACTAGTTAATGACTATTCCCACTATGCCTAGTATCCCTAATCCTCCTATTCTTAATTGTCGTCCCAAACCCCAAGATTATCTTTGTAGGTGATGGATTAACATGTTTTATTTATGTTATTTTTATCTAAAATTCATGTTTTAAAAGCACCAAAAGTAAGGTAATGACCCAATATTTCTGGGTTTGGCTACGCACTCAACCCAAGTACATGTGAGTTTGACAAGCTGCTAGACTCAACATAGAGACTCGGCTATATGCTGAGCCCAAGAACATGAGGTTCTGGCAAGCTGCCAGACCTAACATCCATAGGCTCGGCTACACGTCGAGCTTAAATAAGTGTAAAACTGATGATCCTTCTAGGCTCCATATTGGACCACAAGACTCCGTTTGTTTTTTCTCGTAACCATTGACATAAATTGTTAAGGTAAATAGTACTCATCTTTCTACACTCCTAGGTATATAAAAATCTTCAAAAGAAACCGTCATTGATCCCTCATTAATGACGTATAAGGAATATTTATCCTTCTTTAATGCATGTGTCAATGATATTTTCTAACATTAATGCTATTAGGAAAAGATGACACTCCAGCCCCTCCTCTCCATAAAAGGACAAGACTTATGGACTATAAAGACCCTATGAATCCTTCAATGAAAAACAAACAATATCTTCATTCTTAACATTTTTAACATATATATTTTCAGAGTTTTCCTAAAATATGATTGTCTTTTCTCTCAAAAAGATACTTACCTAATCATTGGAGAGTCCTTAAATCCATTAAAGAAGACCTTTTATAGGTATCGACTACCAATTATTATGGTCAATGAGAATGGATCAGATTGTTAGAATTAAGAGATTAACTAATTATCCAAGAAATAAGTCTTGTCCCTAAACTACTTGGATTTTTTGGGATATCATCAATGTTGTTGTCTGTGGGAACTGATAAGCCATCAATTGTTTTCCTAAACTGGGTTTTGACATTTCTTATTGCTATTAATGGCACATAATCAAGACACACATGGAACATGATGTGCCATGGACCTCCCTGCGGCTACTAGCACAAGTACTCTATCAGAGCATCAACAACGTTTCAATCAAGTACGACTCTTTATTGAGGTGGTGCTAGTCAATCAAAGGAAATGTCAGGTTGACGAGTTTGATATAGTAGTTGGGAACCAGCCTCTACCATGGTTTTTTGTGGCCTCTATGTTAAATTTGTATCAATTTCAAGCATCAATATGCTAGCTAAGAGAAGCTCCACAAAGTTATGACATCACTCAACCAAGAGTATGGTATGTTCTTATGATCTTGTTGATGGTACCAATAAAGTTCATTAGTAAGAGAAACTACTTTAATGATCAAGAATGTTTCAAATTCAGTTTGAAAGGTATGATTTATTGCGAATACTAAATGTGCACTGTTTGCAAGAGAATCATAAGGCTATACAACTTTTTTGTTGCTTAAGTCAAAATATAATTTCTCCTATTTTGCCCTGGGGCTTGGTAAGACAAGCAAATTCAGGCTGCATGTTTTTGTCAACTTTATGAATATTGTTGGAATCTCAAGAGCTTTAAAGCTTTCGATAAGTGAAAATGGAGAGTTGGTTCAAACTATAAAACTTATGAAGTCTCTTTGATAATTATCCAAGGAAAAGTGAGTCAACTACCCAAAAGACATTTACTAGAAAAGCTTTATTCTTTTATCACCTATGTAATTGAGACCATAATCTCAGCAGAAGCTGAATACCCAAGTCATCAAGTTTATTTTACCTTAAAGAGCAATAAAATGCATAATAGTCAATGACTAAGAGTAAGTTTCTTATGTATGGATTAACTTGTTCAAAGTAACAATGTTTTTATTTTCTCTAGGTGATGCTTAAGGGCAATAGCCTATAACCTTCCAAGGATAAAATGGACTCAATCTTCGTAATGCGATAATATAATTTACCTTAGAAGAGATTAACATGGTCTCCCTAGTGTGATTGCACATTTCTTCAAGGATGTGATAAATACTGTGTTAGCAACGAGGATTGACACGACCTCTCCATGGCAACAACCCATAACCTTTTAAGGATGGGATGAACTCAATCTCTTTAGTGCGATTGTATAATTTACCTTGAAATGAATCAACTTAGCCCCCTAGTGCGGTTACACAATTTACCTTGGAAGGGAATGAAATGGTCTTCCTAGTGCAATTGCATAATTCTCTAATGATGGGATAGACATTGCCTCAACAACATGGATTAACACAATCTCCTCAAGACAACAACCCATAACCTTCCAAGGATGGGACGAACTCAATTTCCCTAGCGTGATTGCATAATTTACCTTGTAAGAGATCAACTTAGTCTTCTTAGTGAGATTATGCAGTTTACCTTGGAAGGAATTGACATGGTCTCTCTAGTGCAATTGCACACTTTCAATGATAGGATTAACAAGACCTCAACAACTTTAAAGGATTTTACTTCATCTCCAGAATGCAATAGCATCGATCTCCATGTGATCCTGAGGGCATCTCAATGATTTGTTGAGAATATAAAGATACACTTGCAACCTGGATCTCTTCACGGTTTCAAGGAGGGGGCAAATCCTACCAAGGTTAGGTAAAATTCAAAGCTTAGTTCCTGTAAAAACTTGATAAATATTTTTTTAAGTATAAGCATTGAACTCATAAAATGTTTTTTAATAATTTTCTTTGTCCATGTTAGGGACGCGCATTCTATAGTTTGATCTTTCTGCTTTGCTTGCTTGGCCTGTAGCCAAATCTTTGGAGGTTATATTTGACACCAAAGTGTTACCTACATAATAAAAAAAATTACATTTAAAAGAAATTTAAATAATTAAACAAATGGTTCAACAATAAAACAAACTCACAACGTTAATGCATTATTTTCTCACCATAAAATAAAGACATGACACTAAGCCATGTTATGTATTCATGTTTTTATTGAGAAAATTAATCTAAGGAATTAAATTTGGGCTTAATGCCGCTAAAAAAAATCAATAAAATCTACCACTTTGTTATTTGATAAAAGAAGCTTCGGATATGCTGGGTTTCAGAGCTACCATTTCATGCTTGAAAAGCAATAGAAAACAGATTTAAGGATTTGAGAGCAAAGCTGGCATCTAAAACAAACTAAAATGAACAGTCTAGTACTGGACACAGGCAGGACTCTTTGGTAGTGCAAAGAAACAAAACATGTAACTTGCGGCTGAGGGCAAACTCAAAAATAATTGAACAATAAACTCACAGACACATATATTTAGAGCATAAATTAAGTGTAAAAATAATTATTACAAGCAAATGGATACTGAGAGCATACTCTTAAAATTACCTTTTTGAGGACTTTTCTTTGGCAAAGATGCAACAGCTTTCTCCACAGACACCTTTAAATCTTCTCATGCTGGGGCTTTTGAATTCTTTAAGGAGGGGATCATATCAAACAGTCCATACTCGGTAAGAAAGGGCGTACTGCATGAAGAAATAAAAATAATATAATAAAAGCAATAAGGAACTCGAATAAGAATACACGTATGGATAGCCTACCCAAGTTCTTTGGCTCTCGATATACTCATCACATAAGAGATTACTCTACAAACAGACATCATTTTCATCAAATGCCAACCAATATGAATCCAAGAAACAACATGATAGAAGTATGGATGACCGTTTTCTTGCTAATAGATCCAATAACACGGTCTCCATGTCGTTTAATCAAGTCTTCTGCTTCTTCTCTTTCCAAACTGTCAACATGATCCAAGTTCAAAATACATTTAGTTTGATTGTATGGCAAAGACAATGCAACATACATGATCAAAGCACCAAATAAATGCAACATTCAAGACAACTCCAAATTATCATAGCATGCACAAGCAGAATTTATATCAATCTACACTTATGCACAACCGAACAAGCAAATGAAATACCAGTCAAGCGTTCTTAAATCAGCTAAGCAATTAGGAGCACCTTTAGGGACTTCCTGATATGAACAATTTAGATTTGATGTTAACATAAAACTTCTTACAATTGTTATAATTAATTGAATCAGACAAATCCCAGTCACCATTTACCTTTTCTCCTTTATGCAGAAGATCTTTCCTCTCACCAAAATTCATAAATCCTCCTCATCCACCACCTCTGCCTCTTCCACCAGCAAGTGCCCCAGATGCACCCCCACCACCATGACCTCTTCCACCAGACTTAAGAGGAGATTCAATATCCTTAACATCATCGTCGTCACTTTCATTAATATCAACATGTTTCAAAGCAACTCCTCTACCTGAACCACTCTTCAATTTCTTACTAGGAGTGGCATCATTCTTCTTATTGGGCAAGGCAAAGTCATCATCTTCTTCATAATCATCAACTTTGTGAATCATCTTCGAAGGCGGGGGTTCAATGATTGGTCACCATCATTTTGAGTTTTTCTCTTGCTGGAAGTTCCTCCACTTTTTTATCCTCTTTAGGCTTCTCTTTGTTTGCTGCAAAATACTTGCTAGTTTTCCTTCTGCCTGAACCTTCTTGACATTCATCCACCTACATATATCCAAACAAAATAAATAAACTACACATTACTCTAACTCCACTTTCTAATAAAAAAAAGAAAAGAAAAAGGAAACCAATAATTTAAAATTTCAATACACTGAATAACAAAGTTTAAACACTTCCTCGAGAAAACGCAACCTGATATAACCATTCAGCTCAATTGTTATTTATTCAACAATAATAAAAGAAAATGAAGATACCAAACTACTCTGAATTTGAAATATGATTTCCTCAACTTCCTTAAGTTAAATTCCATATAGTTTTTCACAAAGCAAAAAGAGCCTAATAGCCATCCATGCCCTGTGTTTTTTTAACCCAATTTTTCAATTTAATACTAAGAGAAAATGAGGAAGTTTTTGAATTTATTCTTGCCAAACCAAGAGAAAAACACCAAAAATTCCAAAAAACCCATCCAAGATTAAGGGTTTATAGGTAGAATAAACACTTGTGAGCAAGAGATTTACAAGAAATTTTGAACAAACAAAGAGGGGGAGGCCAGCTACCATTAGAAAAAGGGGGAGTTGAAATTTTCGACTGGTTGAAGATCGAAACCTTGATTCTTACCAGGTAAGGAGTTCCAAACATGGTCCTATAAGTTATTTCAAATTCGATTACGAATTGATGCCTTAATGTTGAATTTTAGATTAGGGTTCTTAGACTTGAATTAAGGGAAGTGTATTAATTGTTAGACTTAATTTAATTCATGTGTTATATGTGATTGGGGGTATGAATCAAATGGGCCATAACTTTTGATCCGGTTGTTGGATCGCGTTCAAATTTTTATAAGAGTTTCCGGAGGATGTTTTCTTTGGAGTAGCTATGAAATCGCTACTCGAAGCCAAGGAGATCCGGTTGGGCGACACCTAGAGTAATGACTTAAAAGGGCCAAAACTTTTGATCTGACTGTTGGATCGCGCTCAAATTTTTATAGGAGTTTCTGGAGGTCATTTTTCTTTGAGTAGATATGGAATTGCTACTTGGAGAGGAGAAGGTCTGGTTGGGCTAGACTAGAGTAATGACTAAAAATGGCCATAACTTTTCATCCGACCGTTGGATCGCGCTCAAATATCTGCATGAGTTTACGGATGCCGTTTTCCTTAGAGTAGCTGTGGAATCGCTAATCAGTGATGAGGAGGTCTAGCCGGGTCATACTAGAGTAATAGCTCAAAAACACCCTAACTTTTGATCTGACCATTCGAGTGTGCTCAAATTTTTACAGGAGTTTACGAAGGCCATTTTTCTTGGAGTAGCTATACTCGGTGATGAGGAGGTCTGGTCGTGCCATTTTCCTTGGAGTAGCTATGGAATCGCTACTCGGTGACGAGGAGGTCTGCTCGGCCAGACTTGAGTAATGGGTCAAAATGGCCATAGCTTTGGATCCGACAGTTGGATCGCGTTCAAATTTTTGCACGAGTTTCCGGAGGCTGTTTTCCTTGGGGTTGCTATGGAATCGCTACTCGATGACTAGGAGGTCTGGTCGGTTAAACTTGAATAACGGGCCAAAATAACCATAACTCTTCATCCAACCGTTGGATCGCGCTCAAATTTATGCACAAGTTTTCATAGGTCGTTTTCCTTGGGGTTGCTATAGAATCGCAACTCGGTGATGAAGAGGTCTGGTCGGCCAGACTTGAGTAACGGCTCAAAATGGCCATAACTTTTCATCCAAACATTGGATCCCGCTCAAATTTGTGCATGGATTTTCAGAGGCCATTTTCCTTGGGGTTGCTATGGAATCACAACTCGGTGACGAGGAGGTCTGGTCGACCAAAATTGAGTAATGGGTCAAAATGGCAATAACTTTTGATGCGACTGTTGGATCGCGCTCAAATTTTTTCACGAGTTTCCGTAGGCCATTTTTCATGGATTTACTGTGGAATCGTAACTCGATGACAAGGAGGTCTGCTCTGCCAAACTTGAGTAACAGGTCAAAATGGCCATAGCTTTTTATCCGACCGTTGGATTGCGCTTAATTTTTTGCACGAGTTTCCGTAGGATGTTTTCCTTGGGATTGCTATGGAATGGCTACTCGGTGATGAGGAGGTCTGCTCAGCAAGACTTGAGTAACGGGTCAAAATGGCCATAGCTTTGGATCCAACAATCGGATCGCGCTTAAATTTTTGCATGAGTTTTCGTAGGCCGTTTTCCTTGGGGTTACACTGGAATCGCTACTCGATGACGAGGAGGTCTGGTCGACTAGCATTGAGCAACAGGTCAAAATGGCCATAGCTTTGGATCCGACAATTGGATCGCGCTCAAATTTCTGCACGAGTTTCTGGAGGCTGTTTTCCTTGAGGTTGCAATAGAATCGCAACTCGGTGACGAGGAGGAGTGGTCAGCCAGACGTGAGTAACAAATTAAAATGGCCAAAGCATTCGATCCAACCATTTGATCGCGCTTAAATTTTCGCACGAGTTTTGGTAAGGCCTTTTCGTTGCGATTACTATCGAAATGCTACTCGGTGACGAGGAGATCTAGTCAGCCAGACTTGATTAACGGGTCAAAATGGCCATAGCTTTTGATCCGACCGTTGGATTGCGCTCAAATGTTTGCACGAGTTTCCGTATGCCCTTTTTCTTGGGTTTGCTATGGAATCGCTACTCGGTGACGAGAATATTTGGTCGGCCAGAATTGAATAACGGATCAAAATGGTCATAAATTTTGATCCGACCGTTGGATCGCGCTCAAATATCTGCAAGAGTTTTCGAAGGCTATTTAAAGCTTTTGATCTGACCATTGGATCGCCTTCAAATTTTTACTCAAGTTTCCGTAGGCTGTTTTTCTTGGGGTTGCTGTGGAATCGCTACTCGGTGACGAGGTGGTGTGCCCGGCCAGACTTGAGTAACGAGTCAAAATGGCCATAACTTTTGATCCAATTATTGGATCGCGCTCAAATGTTTGCACGCGTTTCCGTAGGCCCTTTTCCTTGGGGTTGCTATGGAATAGCTACTCGGTGACGAGGATCTCTAGTCGGCCAGAATTGAGGAACGGGTCAAAATGCACATACCTTTTGATCCGTCTGTTGGATCGTGCTTAAATTTTTGAAGGAGTTTTCGTTGGCCGTTCTCCTTGGGGTTGGTAAGGAATCGCAACTCGGTGATGAGGAGGTCAGGGCGGCCAGACTTGATTAACATGTCAAAATAGCCATAACTTTTGATACGACCGTTGGATCGCACTCAAATTTTTGCACGAGTTTCCGGAGGCTGTTTTCCTTGGGCTTTCTATGTATTTGCTACACGGTGACGAGGAGATATGGTCGGCCAGACTTGAGGAACGGGTGAAAATGGCAATAGCTTTCAACCCGACAGTTGGATCGTGCACAAAATTTTGCTCGAGTTTTCGATGGCCGTTTTCCTTGGGGTTTCTATGTAATCGCTACTCAGTGATGAGGAGGTCTGGTCGGCCAGATTTGAGTAACGGGTTAAAATGGCCATAACATTCGATCCGACCGTTGGATCGCGCTAAAAAATTTGCACGAGTTTCCGGAGGCCGTTTTCCTTGGGGCTGCTATGGATTCGCAACTCAGTGACGAGAGGGTCTGGTCGGCCACACTTCAGTAACGGGTTAAAATGGCCATAGCTTTTGATCCGAATGTTGTATCGCGCTCAAATTTCTGCACGAGTTTCTGGAGGCTGTTTTCCTTGAGGTTGCCATAGAATCGCAACTCGGTGACGAGGAGGTGTGGTCGGCCAGACGTGAGTAACAGATTAAAATGGCCAAAGAATTCGATCCGACCGTTCGATCACGTTCAAATGTTTGCATGAGTTTTTGTAGGTTGTTTTCCTTGGGGTTTCTATGTAATCGCTACTCGGTGACGAGGAGGTTTGGTCGACCAGATTTGGGTAATGGGTCAAAATGGCCATAACTTTTGATCCCCATGTTGGATCGCGCTTAAATATTTGAACGAGTTTCCGGAGGTCGTTTGCCATGGGGTTGCTAAGCAATCGCAACACGGTGACGAGGAGGTCTTGTCGGCCAGAGTTTAGAAACGATTCAAAATAGCCATACCTTTGTTATTCAACCGTTGGATCACGCTCAAATGTTTGTAGTAGTTTCCGGAGGCCGTTTTCCTTGGGGTTGCTTTGAAATCGATACTCGGTGACAAGGAGGTCTAGTCGGCCAGACTTAAGTAATAGGTTAAAATGGGTATAACTTTTGATAAGACCGTTGCATCGTGCTCAAATTTTTACACGAGTTTCTGGAGGCCGTTTTCCTTGGGGTTTCCATCGAATCGTTACTCGGTGACGAGGAGGTCTGGTCGGTCAGAATTGAGTAAAGGGTCAAAATGACCATAACTTTCGATCCAACCATGAGATCGC
>Ga0307517_10009045_pt1 | contig 14198 bp, 11 predicted proteins | sample 23_EM_MG_FD_194515 | JGI IMG/M metagenome (GOLD analysis project Ga0307517, IMG submission 194515) | Populus trichocarpa ectomycorrhiza microbial communities from riparian zone in the Pacific Northwest, United States - 23_EM | ecosystem: Host-associated > Plants > Roots > Unclassified | place...
CACCACTCGCGAAACCATTTTCTCGTTTTATTCTTCATCAGGCAGGTCGCCTGGAACAATTAGACCACTCGCGAAACCCTTTTCGCGTTTTATTCTTCCTATCGGGCAGGTCGCCTAGAACAATTAAACCACTCACGAAACCCTTTTCGCGTTTTATTCGTCATCAGGCAGGTCGCCTGGAACAATTAGACCACTCGCGAAACCCTTTTCGCGTTTTATTCTTCCTATCGGGCAGGTCGCCTGGAACAATTACACCACTCGCGAAACCCTTTTCGCGTTTTATTCTTCAACGGGCAGGTCGCCTGAAACAATTAGACCACTCGCGAAATTCTTTGCGTTCTTTTATCATCGGGCAGGTTGCCCAAAACAATTTGATCCATTTCAAAAAACAACAAAAACAAAAACAAAAACAAAAAAACAAAAAAAAATGGGTCATCGTCCAAATGACTTGTTTCTTGATTTCTACATCTCTCTGTAAAAGTCATATGTCAATCTCCTGTTTTTGAAGTTTTCAAGACTCTAAAAAAAAAAAACAAAGGAAAAAATTTTCTAAAAAAAAAAAGAAGCAAAAGTTCTTTCTGTATCTATATTTTTTTTATAAATTTACTACACAAAGCTAAAAGAAAATGAAATTTTTTAATATCTTTGCATAATAAATATTATAAAGAGGGGGCAACTGTCATAACCCAATTTTTGACCATTTTATTTTAATTATTATTATTATTTTATTTACTGAAAATGATAAAAAAATGATGATGAAAAAATAATAATGATGAAAAACAAGTAAAATGAAATAAATAAAGAATGAATTAAAATTTGGGTTAAAGACAACATGATTGGAAGTTTTGAGGTTTAATTAAACTTTGGAATTAATATAATTAATCAAATCAAGGGTTTAATTGGTGAGTTGATAAGTTTTGAGACTTAATTAAGCTTGGAATTAATTTAATTAATCCAATAAAGGTTTTAATTGGAGAATTGATAAGTTTTGAGACTTAATTAAACTTGGAATTAATTTAATTAATCCAATAATCAAGGGTTTAATTGGAGAATTGATAAGTTGTGAGACTTAATTAAACTTGGAATTAATTTAATTAATGAAATCAGGGATTTAATTGAAGAAATATCAAAGTTTGGGGTTTAATTGAGGTCCAAAATGCAAAAATTAAAATCCAAGGACCAGCTTGAAAATGGCCCGGAAATGCAAGGATCCAATTACATTTTAACCAGGGGCTTGATTGCAAAATTATAAGAATTACAAGGACCAAATTGAAAGCAGCCTTTAGAACTAGAAAACGGAGTCGTTTTGCAGCGACTGTTCACCGTCTTCTTCCTCTGCAACGGCTCTGCCATAAGGCAGAGACGTTTCGTCCGTTGGCAGCCAACGCGTACGTTTCTTCATTGAAGACGTCGGTTACAGAGCATTTAGGAGGCCGGCCGTTACCACCACCGAGGCCGCCGCTGGCTTTATAAAAGCTGGGCAAAGGCGACCTCGCGAAAGGGAGAAAAAAAAAGGGCAGAACCTTGGGGAGAAACAGGGCGTAAGGAGCAAATAAAAGAGAGCAAATAACAGAGAAAAAAGCAGAGCATAAATCCAGAGCAACAAAAAAATAATACACAGAGAGAAGGAGAGAACAAGAGAGCAGCACACACAGAGACGAGAATTATCCTTGAAATTGTCTTCGTCCCTGCAGACAAAGGAAAGACCCAGAAATCAGTCAAAATAAATCCAGCCAGCGTCTTCATCATCTTCTTAGTTCCTTCATCATTTCAAAAGCTGCTGGAAAACGAAAGCAATCGGAGGACACGAAAAAACCAGGGGAATTGGACTGAAAAGGAATCACAGACCCAAGGTGGAAAAACTAAAAAACGGGGAAAACAGAGAGAGAGGAAGAACTGAAAAAATCGAGGAACAGGCCAAGAACCACAGAAAAATGGAGGACGAACAGTGACCAGAAAAAGAAGAACCACCCGAGAGAACCGGCATCGTCATCTTCTTAATTCCTTCATCCCAAGAACTGAGAAAACAGAGGAACACAAAGAAAAAGTAGAAAAGACGGTGCGGACAGAAGCAAAAGAATAGAGAAGGAACAGAAAAGAGGAATAGCACCGACCGCCCTCAACTTCGTCTTCATCTTCAGGAGCAGCAGACCACTGGCAAGTCTTCCTTCTCTCCTTTGCATTTTAATTCACTGCTACAGTAGCAGTGAATTATAATTCACTTGCTACTGTAGCAAGTGAATTGTAATTCATTGGGCTTACGCACGCCTGCCATCCAGCCGGGTCACTGGTTTGGACCAGTGACCCGATCTCTTTTTAAGTTTTGAGACCGGGCCGGCTGGGTCCAGCCCAGCCCAGCCCCAAAAAAAATAAAAAAATAAAAAATAATAGAAAAATAAAAAATAGAAAAGTAGAAAAAATAGAAAAATAAAAGATGTGTATGCATGAATAAAAATAACATAAATTTATTGGTTTATTCACTGACACCATAGTCAGGAATAAAAATACCGGTTTAAATTTATATTATTTTTATTCATTATATTTTATTTTATTTAGCTAGAAAAATAAAAAATATGTGCATGTGTAAAAATAAATTTATTTTATTTGTTTATTCACTGACGCCAGAGTCAGGAATAAAAATATTAATCCAAATTTATTTTATAGCTACGTAATATTTACCAACGCCAGAGTTGAAATTATTCGTAGTTGAATATTCACTGGCGCCAGAGTCAGGAATATTGCAAGTAAACTATAAGAGCATAAACCAATAAATATTTAGCAATTTAAGACAAAATCAGCAATGCAGTTTGCCTCAGACAAAACGTTTAAGGGGTGATAATATCTTCCCTTTTACGTAACCAATCCCGTACCATAGAATCTCTGTTGACCAGTTTGGGTTCCTAGTGACCATAATACTAGGTGGCGACTCCTTAAACAAGATATTTTTTCTAAAAGAACAAGATGCCAGAAATCTGTTCTTTTTTCATATTCGAGATTATTTTGTGGGCCGCCGCGATGTCGGGTGCGACACATCTTTTAAAAAAAAGTTCATAGAGAAATACTTGTGTTGATTTGCGTACAGAGAATCTTATGTTCCTTATAAAACCATGTTAGAAAGGATTGTTGGCTCAACACTTACTTCTAGCAACATACATGAAGTTATAGATGATAATAGTAATTGTTATAGGGGTATGATGGTGAATGCAATGATAATAAATCATGGTTATTCAAGTGAAGGTTTGTGTGTAGATAAAGAACTAAATGTAGATGCAACTAGGTTTTTTAAACTTTTAAAAGATTCTGATGAACTATTATGGAATGAGTGTACAAATTACAGTAAATTGTCGGTCATTATAAGAGTGTTTATTATCTAATCAGAATATAGATTGAGTGAGGTTGGTTATGACAACATTATCAAATGAGCAAAAAATATTTTATCTGAAGAGAATAAGTTGAAAGAGAAATTTAATGCCTGGAAAATCCATGATGAACCCCCTGGCCTAGAATATTATCATGATAGAATCATGGATGGACGTGTTGTTGGTGTTGGCCATTTGGATCACGCGAAAGCTTTATAAATGGATCATTTGAAAAGCTTTAGCATATATTAGCTCTGATACCATGTAACAACTTAAACAACAGGGAGATGAAGACAGGAGATCTCTTTGAACTGTCTTCCACACTTAGCCGTGTAGTTTTCTATTGTATCTATAACTGTACAATTAAACTGTAAAGAAGGGAAAAAAAACTTGAGGAAAACAAGGAAACTATCAAGTAACTAGCTGGATGATTTTGAACTAGTAACATAATGGATGGACTGAATAAATGGTGCCCATTCTACTGGGTTTTCTGTTGAAGTTGCTGACCAAGTTCTTGGAGTTGCTACTGAAGATTCTGATGAAGTTTCTGATATTCTAACACCTTGTACTTGAAGTTTATCTGGAGTCTTATTCTCTCAAGGCTTCTCTTCTGTGGTTACCAAGGGATTTCAATTCCTGGCCTCGAGATAGCAGCAGAGGACACCGAGTTTCTAGTTCCAGATTGAAGAAGTGGCAGACTATAGCAAGTTTGTTTTGTCTTCTCCCTAGTTTTAAAACCATGTCTTGTGTTTGGCTCGCAACAAGGCTTAAGTGACCTGTACAGGTCACGAGAGTTAATTTATTATTTTTTTAAAAAATCAAATGATATTATTTTGACTAATTTTTTTCTTTAATAAGTTTTTAATGGAGTTTTATTATGATTGTGTGCGTGAATCCAAGTTTTTGATTAGGGTAAACTAGGTTAATTTTTTACTCATTTTTCTCCTGATTGCCGGGTCCTAGAACGACATACCCAACTGTTACAAGTTTTATAGCCGGGTTTTTTTTTCTTTTTCAAATGTGTCTAAAATAGTTTTGAATTTTTCAAATATGCACGTGTATAGAACAATATTTTTTCTATATGAATATGGATGTTCGGACCAACTTGTGCGTATCTCGGTTAATCTCACGGATTCTGAAGTTAATGACCATATAAGCCTCCAGTGTCCCTGAGGTTTATGAGACTCAAACTAGTGATCTTCTGGAAGCAAACTCAGGGTCTGACCAATTAAGCTATACCCTTATGGTTTCTTCAATTGGTTTTTTATGGAGAGGGGTAAAGGGGTATTTTTAAATACTAACACGGTTTGATCAAATTTTTAAAAATATAGCATAGGATATAAATTTTTTTACAAAATAATATACTTTCATGTGACTATTAATAGAAATCACGATTTTATTAATGAATCTCTACAGGAAATAGCAGTTGTATTAAATAATCGCTGTTAATAGGATTCAACGTATTTATCGGTTGATAGGAAACACGGAGAATTAAAGAAGGGATCCTTCCATTTCTTCTTCAGTTATAATTTATAATTCTCCCATTTTAGAAAGCTTGGCTGCTACACTTCCATTTTACGTGGTGATTATTTTTAAAAATATTTTTATTTAAAAATATATTAAAATATTTTTTAAATATTAATACATCAAAAAAATCAAAAAAATATTAAAAAAAATTATACAAAAAAATTCAATTTTTTTATAAAATCACGATCAATCGCGTTGCCAAACATTACTGATGTGTTTGGTCTCTAGGTTAGATTGTGCTTTTCAAGATTTTTAATTTTTTTTATTTCAAGTTAATTTTTTTTTGTGTTATTGGATCGTTTTGATATGCTGATATAAAAAATCATTTTAATATATTTTTAAAACAATCTTTACCACAGTCTCAAGAGTTGTCTGTTTTTGCGGTTAGAATCGCGTTCAATGATTTTTATTAAAATTTTTTTACTGTTTTTAAATCATATAATATAATAATATTAAAAATAATTTTTTAAAAATAAAAAAAATATTTTTATATATTTTTAAATAAAAAATATTCTTAAAAATAATCACTACTATACACGTGTACATACATTACCCGACACACATTCTTAAAGAGGGAGACACTCTTTTTGTATGTTTGGCTTCTTGTTAACCTTTTCATTTTGAAAAAGTTTGTTTGGTATTGTAAAAAAAAAAAATATTTATACTGTGATGCAGTATTTTTTTTAAAATAATTTTTTATAAGTATTTTTTTATTTTAATATCAATATATTAAAGTTATCTAAAAATATTAATTTAATATTTTTTTCAAGTAAAAAATAATTAAACATGTTATAACATAAAGATAAATACTCACAAAAAAAATTTAAAAATAAATAAATTTACATCATTCAAACAAAACTATAATATAGATTAATTAATTATATTTTTTCAAACCTATAATTAAAGTAAAATACAAATCACACTTCACCCAACCGCAAACCAACAGAGCCTTCAACTTTCAACTAGTCTCAAAAGTAAAGTGTGCCCACACATTGCAGCTGTCTCCAGCCCATTTCCCTCCTATTCTCTGTTTTTCCCCACCTCACCACTCTTTATTTACCCCCCCACCTCCCCTCCTCTCCTCACCACCACCAAACCCCTCCTCTTCCTCTTCCTCTTCCTCTTCCACTACCACACCACTCAAAATGTCACAACGTCCTTATTCCCCCCTTTCATTTTGTTGTGCCCTTTTCATACCATTACTATTTATTCACCTTGTCTATGCTTCAACTTCTTCAACTAGTTCCCCACAAGTTCAAACCCTGAACACAAAACCAGATATTATAAACCCAAAACTACCACCAAGAACCCTCTCATCCTCTAAGAAATTTGAGGGCTCATCAGATTTAGTCCAACTTCGTTACCATATGGGTCCAGTCCTCTCTTCAGCCCCAATAAACATCTACCTTATCTGGTATGGCCGTTGGGCTAATTCTCAAAAACTTCTCATCAAAGACTTCATTAACTCCATCTCCCCCTCAACTGTTGCCGCCAAGCCCTCCGTCTCTGACTGGTGGCGCACTGTGTCTTTGTACACAGATCAAACTGGGGCTAACGTCTCACGTTCAATACTCATAGCCGGCGAATATGCTGATAGTGCTTATTCACATGGGACTGGCTTAACAAGACTTACAATCCAACAAGTGATAGCTTCAGCTGTAAGGTCTGCACCTTTCCCAGTAGATCACAAGAATGGGATCTACCTCATATTGACCTCACAAGATGTGACCATGCAAGACTTCTGTAGAGCAGTGTGTGGGTTCCATTACTTTACATTTCCATCAATGGTTGGCTACACATTGCCTTATGCTTGGGTTGGTAATTCAGGCAAACAATGCCCTGAAGTATGTGCTTACCCTTTTGCAGTCCCTGGTTATATGGGTGGAGGTGGACCAGGAGCCTTGAAGCCACCAAATGGGGATGTGGGTGTTGATGGAATGATTAGTGTTATAGGCCATGAACTTGCAGAGTTGTCTTCAAATCCCTTGGTGAATGCTTGGTATGCTGGGGAGGATCCAACAGCACCAACTGAGATAGGGGATTTGTGTGAAGGGTTGTATGGGACAGGTGGCGGTGGTGGGTATATAGGGCAGGTGATGAGGGATAGGAAAGGCAGGACCTTTAATTTGAATGGTAGAAGAGGGAGGAAGTTCTTGGTGCAATGGATCTGGAGCCCCGAGTTGAAGGCATGTGCCGGTCCTAATGCTTTGGACTGAGGTGGTGGCCTTTTCTAGGACCTTGAAAAGTGGGAAACAAAAAGAAAAAAAGAAGAAGAAGAGAAAAATAGACTATCGATTGTTAAAAAAGTCAGGTTCTTTGCTCTTGAATTTGATTTTTCTTTCAATTTCTTTAGTTCTTGGGGTTATCTTGGTGGTGGAAATTGCCTGTATACACGAGTGAAGAAGGTGGAGGTTGGGGAAGGAGGAGGGGAGATTTGTTTTCTTGTATTTCTTCAGTTTTTACTTTTTTTTTTCTTTTTATGATTAAAAATCATTGTAGCTGATCAGATGTACAAAAAAAGAAGATGGTGATGCTATATTAAAAGTATATTTATTTATTTAAACTTGCATTTGATTGTTATTTATTAGCTTAGATTTTCCCCGCAAGCGATGAATGTTGCCTGACCACAGGCAAAAGGCCAACTGAATACTTTTCTTGAATGCTGAGATGGTTATGAAAAAAATATTATTTTTGTGAATACTTTTCTCGATCTCGCTTGCCAAGAGGCTACTTTTCAACTTGCAACATATTTTACTAGTAGACCTCATAAATATCTGTTGGATTTGGATGCTATTTCTCTTCATCTTTCTGCTTTTGAACTTCAGGACCTGGTGTTTCAAGATTCATACATACGAGTGGACTTTGTTAATTCTGTGTTTGTTTAATGTATAGAAATGAAAAAACTCCATGTTTTAAGATTCAGACCTGGTGTTTAAAGCAATTTGACTACAGGATGATTACTTTGAACTTAAGAGGGAAGCTGCGGATAATTCCATAACAGAATACGATTTTTCATGCTTTACAGTGTTGCTAGAGGTTACAGATGACCCAGATGGGGTCAACATGTTCCATTTGAAACTGGAAAAGCAAATGCCTATACGAAATAGTGCAGAAAAATGATGATAATATGTTGGTGTACATGAATCCAAAAGAGATGGTATGAATCTTCACTTGTTAATTGTTATTTCTAAGTTAAGATACTTGAAGTGAAGTGTGATCTTGTTCTTGGGATTATGCTACTAAACATATATTATAATAATTTTAAGCAATCCAAAGCCAGATAAAGGAAAAAGGTTTGCCTCCAATAGCAAACCCCTCTCATACACATGATACTCATGGAAGTGATGGTGTTTGTTCTCTCTTTTCTCTTGCCTGCTTTTCTGGCAAGGGTATGGGCAAGAATTTGAAAGTGAAATCATGGCTTGAATTTATGATCACATAAAGGTCAAACATTTTCTTGTCCTCTAACTGGTATGTTAGAAGGAAGTGAAGATGATAGTTTAACTTAAGATTATATAATTATATATATTTTATCGTATAAATGTGTGCTTGTTTTTTAAATTGCACAGCAGATTTGGGAGTGAAAAGCATTATTATATCAAACAAACTTTAACGCAACGTGAGTGAGTGAGTGATGCACAGCTAATATTTGGGACCCATAAAAGTACACATCTACCGTGGTTGATTATTCTGATCACTTATGAGCCTTGCCCTGATTTTCCAGGTCCATGCCATGTTACTAGTGGTGGCCCGGTTCGGTAGAGGTTTTGATGCTTTGGTTGCTGTGTAGTCGGGCTTCTGCAAGAAGATTATGACATAAGTTGCAAGTCAGCAGGTCTCCAAGGTTCAAGGTCTAACCCAGCAAGACTCGAGAAACTGTTAAAAGAAACCGATGCCCTCATTTTCCAATCAGTAAAAAAACAACTTTAGAGGATGTGACAGTAGGTGGATTAAAGAGATTCCTCATCTATCAAGTTGTTATTATCTTAAGAGGAGGGGTTTTGAATGGAAGTAAAAAACAAAGTGTGGTGGTCAATGTACACTTGTAGTATGGATATTGCCCCGTAAATCTTGGTTGATGGTGATATTTGCTGCTTCAGGCTGAGATAAAACAAGAACAGGCAGGATATGTGAAAGGTTAAATGGGAAAATGTCAAAAACATGTAGCTGTTGGTGCAAATCAAGCGGGAACTAGGAGATGCAGAAGTGGATTTGAATAAGTCTTTGATTGAGTCTTTGTTTGAGTTGATTGAGTCTTTGTTTGAGCGAGTTAGTAGGACTTGCTAAGTCATAATAATGACCTATTGTTACGGTCAATTAGTTGAGGCAGAGTGCTCATTTTGTTTCAGTATTTTTAGGCTTTCAGTTTGATGCAAAGGCTATATATAAAGCCATCTCTTGCCGTTGAATAGTGAAGGAAGGATTCAGAGTCTAAACAAAGAGCATTTTATCATTACAGTAGCGTCATCATATAGCTGATTCCATCTCATGGCTAGTGAGTGACCCACTATAGAGAGAGAGGTCCCTCTCCCACTCATAAAGTCCGTCCAAATCAATGAGTTGGAGAGCCACATGCAGTGTAATGAAGAGGCTGCCTTTGCATGAGAAAGAGACAATATGCCAGACGAGATTTTGGGCACAGAATTTCACCAACTCGAAATAGAACTCCAAATAAAATTGTTACGTGACATTTGCTTGTTAACTAATATATATGTTGTGGGTTGCTGATCCAGAAAGAGACAATTATCTGGTTAATTAGCAGCCACATAAAGGAAATTGAATTTGGTTCTGTTTGATGGTATGGCAGTTCGATGGTTATGTGGCCACAAGTAGTAGGCTGGCTTGCAATGCAGGAGAATGTCTTTTTCCATGCTGAAAAGACGAAACTGATTGGAACTTGAGAAATTTCTATTTAGAATGGTATCTCTTCTTTGTTAACAGGATATGCACTGCAGCACAATGTGGCCCAAACTCATGAGATGATCAAAGGCATATGCTGTACCGACATTTCAAACTCTTTTATTGCATGGAACATGTTTTCAGCTTCTGATGATATTTATAGCGATCGCATCATAGATTCCTTAACACGGCTGCTGTGCATGAGCAAGGTCATGATCACCTGCTGTGACTTGTCAGATTTCTCTGCCTGCACTCTTGTCAAGTCCAGTGCTAATGTCGGTAATTTACTACCATTTTAACATCTAAAGGATTATGACAAATCATGATCACGTGAATGTCAATAATCTCTGGCCCTTCATTTGTTCTCAGCCTTGTTCTCTTCCAGTTGGCCCAAAATATTATGTTGTTCTTATGATCATCTCCCTCCCTGCTTCATTTGACCTTATATGAATTCTGAGATTAATATAAAGGTCAGGTGCACTGTTGTTTTATAAGCTGAAATAAATATACCCTGTTGGACCAGAAATTGTTATTATCTGAAATAATTAGTATCCATCAATACACAGAAATCATTAAGTTCTTAATTCTGATTTCATGGCAAGCATCGCAGTGAGGATTTAAACGTCATCTGCTTGTTCGAATTCTGTTTCCATATCTGGAGGAGGATTAGACTCCATGTTGTTGTGATGCGGCAAGGGATGCGTGAATTGGGCAAACCACACAGCTTCAACAGCCACTCACATTCCCAGGTGTTAGTCATCTACATCCCTGCAGTCCACTTGTGCTATTCACCAGCCTTTGAGGGCAGTTACATGTCAAACCTTGTCATGTATGGCCATGTGTTAGTCTGACAGAACTTCATGTGCCACTTATTGCCAACATAAGATTTTGATTGCAGCTATATTTATTAACTGTCTGCGTCTTGTAATTCAAGAATACAAATTACAGCATACCCTTTGAGAGAGAGGCAAAAGAAAGCAAGGAGGATAATGGCAGATACCAGAGGAGGTACCGTGGGTTGCAATGATGGGTGTGGATGTCCTGTTCCTTGCGCTGGTGGCACATCCTGCGGGTCTTGATAGTTGCCATGATTTAATAATTTTCTTTTCTCTGTTTTTTTTTTTTTTGTTTTTAACATAACATTCTGCCTGATAATGCATACAAGTGTAATTCAATGAAGGCCACAAGCGGAGAGGGAGCTGGACACAACAAATGCTCGTGTGGCGAGCACTGTGGCTGCAATCCATGCACATGCCCTAGGAGCGTGGTGACTACTGGGGTGGGCAAGGCCTACTGTAAGTGTGGTGCTGATTGTGCTTGTCCGACCTGCAGTTCTTGAGGGGAAGCTTTAGCCAGCTCAAGTAGAACGAAGGCAAGCTCCATCATCTCATCGATGATGAGTGGCATGAGCATCTAGTTAAATAAGGAACTACCTGGAACAGTGCTTAAATTTTAAGCAGTACTATGTTGTAGCTCCCATGTTATTATGCGCGTGTGCTTGAGGATGTTTGTGCAAATGCTTCTCTTTTGGTTTTGAGATTTCCTCGAATGAAAATCTTCATTTAGCAAGTGCTTAAAGGAGAGGCCATGATAGCTGAGATCTGCAAAAACATCCTGAGCGGAATCAGAAGGATCAACAAGAAGGGCACCCCAGATTTAAAGAAAAGCGAAAGGACTCTTAAAAGAGATTCTTAGCAGCAACCAAAAGGAAATGAGAATTAATTGTAGAAATCAAAAACCAAAGAACATAGGCAGCTAAAATGCAGGAAAGTAGACGAGCACATGGAGGTTACACTAGACAGTAGAGATGGGATTTTCTATCTATATAGGGGATTAATCATCCTTAACAATACAAAAATGGAAATGGATTCTATCACTGCAGCATCCTTAATGAGTTTCTTCATGAAATCCAGTAGAGAAATCCATATGTTAACATATTACGAGCACTAGCTAGGTTCTATCACTGCATCATCCTCGATGATTTTCTTTCTTCTATAGCCTCAAAACCGGGGCGGGGCCAAGTACTTATCTACAAACCAATCTGGTATGCTCCTGGAGATGAAGCTCAGCATTTTTACACCCCAGCAGCATCGAATTTACTGGATTAAATTGTTCGTTCTTAATTGTGAAATAAAATCTTTTTTCTCTACAAATTTATAACACTTGATTCCAACAGAATGGTGTCCTTCATTCAAGAATTTTCATCGAAATGACGGTACTGATATATGTCATGATCAGGACTTTCTTAACGTGCCAAGAGCATTAGTGAAATTCAAAGGCCAGTTGAGGAATACAACAGCAGTCCTGATAATGAACTTCGAAGTTGTTACCCCCAATTCCACCTTCAATTACCGAGCTATATTCCATCTTAGTAATCTCCATGCTTTTCTAGAAAGTCTAGTTATTATTTGAATGACTCTAGCTGTGCAATGGCTGGTCAGTAAATGCAGCAAATGTGATATTTGTCTTTGCGAGACTGACTCGGAAGACAGTAAGCTAAGATAAAGCTGAATCTGAGCGACTGGTTCTGAATATTTAGCTCAACAATAAGCAGCAGCTTCAAGTTCATGCGTAGGAGTGGCTTTTTACCATATAAGTGAAATCGAATCCAAAAGGTTACACCGCTCTGTAAAATTCAAATCCAGTTTTGTGCATGAAAGCATCAGTCGGAGATGAGATAAAAATAAGTGCGTGGCTTTCAAAGTTTATGTTTTTGAACTGAGTGATTTGGTAAGTTAGCAAAGTTTAATTTTTATTATTATTATTATTATTATTATTTTGTAAAATTACACATACGGGGAAAATATTCCGTGTAGATACTATCAATGACTCGCATACCGTGAATGGTATTTGCGATTTCTTTAACAAGCTCATCCTGGGGTAATTTTTTCTGCCATCAACAACTTGCTAAAAAAAAAACAGAAGCAATTCACACAGTTCAAATAACTATCTTTTTAATATCAAAATACAATTTACATAAACAACACATAACATATTCAATCGCAAATAATAAATTTAGACCGATGATTAACATGATATAATATTTTATTAAAATTAAATAAATTATACATTTATTTATAATTTTTATAACATATAATAACATGTAACTATATCTAATATTCATCACGACTCATATAAAGGTCTGGAGTACTCGTGAACAAGTGTTGAGCATCACCCCAACTCGTCCAACTCAAGGATGAGTCTATAATATCCATGTAGGTGTGAAAATGACTAATATCATCCCAGCTTGTGGATGGACCTAGGTCGCTTGTGGACAAGCATGAGATGTTCATGGACGGACCAACATCCCCAACATTTCCATGATAAGCAATCTCATCTTCCGTTAATGCCACTTCAAGATGCTCAGCCTCCCCAACCTCTTGAAGTCCACCATGACATAAATTGAGTGTAGTGTTGGCCACAATACGTCTTGTCTCATCGATGTTGTTGCCTTTTGAGCTTCTCGTACCAAGTAATTAATCTAGATACATACATTAAAAACTAATTAATAGTCATCATCAACAATAAAATTAATCTAGTATTTAATAAATATTGAATGTAAAACAACTCGGCTCGTCCCCCGATCACATATTGACGAAGCAAATCCAAAAACCAACTCCAATTATTGTTCATCTCTTCTTCCACAATAGCAAAACAAACAGATAAACTCTATTATTCACATCATAAGCAACTGTCACCAACAACTCAAACATGTATGTGGCCCTTTCAATGTTGAATTTTTCCATGAATTAGACCTTTGGTGGTACCCCCACACAAAATCCATCTACAAACCAGTTCTTGAACATAGAATTTTGTTAAATGATGGACCTTATATTGCAAAGAATTCTTTAACCTAAAACAACATAAAATAATTGATTATTTAATTAAATAACCTAATTATATCTAATTAACAACTTAAATTACATCTAATTAATCTAATTTTTAATTCAAAACTCTAACATTCAATAAAATCAAATTAACATTGTTTAAATATAAATTACATCAAATTCAATATTCCTTTAAACATGGAATGTAGATGGTAAGGGTGATCAATGGTGCCTGTTTTAACCGAAAATATGAGGGCCCATCTTGGGTAGAGCTAGAGAGAAATAGGTGATGAAGTGCTGTTATGGGTGTTTTTTGCCGCGAGCAGAGAGAGATCCAGGCGATGGTGAGAGGAATGGGAGGTGGCTGTGGAGAGAAAAAGAGAGAGGAGGAAAGAAGAAGATAAAGGAGAAGAAATTGTGCTAATTACCTAATTATTATTTTTAAATGTGTTACTTTACTATTTTTTTTCCTGTGTTAAAAAACAAAAAAACTACCTTTTGAACTCCTGTTAAGAGGTTTGTCCAAATGAATATTAGAGTTGTTTCCATTAATCAATATGCACGCTTGCAGGCTCTACTGCTGTCT
>Ga0307517_10009046_pt1 | contig 14198 bp, 7 predicted proteins | sample 23_EM_MG_FD_194515 | JGI IMG/M metagenome (GOLD analysis project Ga0307517, IMG submission 194515) | Populus trichocarpa ectomycorrhiza microbial communities from riparian zone in the Pacific Northwest, United States - 23_EM | ecosystem: Host-associated > Plants > Roots > Unclassified | place...
TCAGAAATGTTACTTTATCAAAAAAAAAAAAAAAAGACACCTTGTATTGACCGATGTGTTTCATGAATGAAAGTCCTTTTACGCGTCCCGGCTAATTAAGTGCTAATCAAATCAATCAACATCCTAATCCTATCCTGATAGAAAGCCCTTCTCTTTCTTTGAGTTGTAATACGGACAGTGATGCAACCTGTCCTAGAATGTTTGACAACAGCATTCCTTGAGCCGAAGAATTTTTATGTGAGTTGCAGTAGGAAAGAGAAGAGCATATCACCTTTGGAGAACCGAACAGCAAACCAGTACGTTCGTTGTTCTTCACCTTAAGGAAAAACTAATGCCGAGGGATGTCGGTTTTGGGATGCCACAATACTACAAAGATGAAAGGGGTTGTTTTTGTTCAATTTATAAAAACACCCCTCTCTCTCTTATTAATTTAATATTTGAAAATGAAGATAAATTGAACATGCTCCCTCATGTTTCTTTAATTCCAGTCGGCCTTGCAACACAACAGAGGCGGGGGTTGTTTTTGTTTGATTTACAAAAATTCCCAGTTCTCTTATTAATTTAATATTTGGCCCAAATAAATTTATTATCGCGGGTATTTTTCTATTATTGTTCATCCATGTTTTCTCACACTGTGCGCTGGAATTCCATATTTTAATTAAATATTAAATCTTATTTCTTTATCCCTTGAATTAAAAATTTCCTCATAAATTCATAGGTTAATAAATATCTATGCATATTTATCTATGAAATAGTTTTTCAATGAAAAAATCAAGGTTCAGAGTCGGGAAAAAAACCACTTCCTACCTCCAATTCCTATCTTCCTTAATTTTTTTTCTTCAACTTTCTCTCTCTCTCCGACACAACTCTGGTTACATCATCAGCCACCAGCCAACCTACTGGATAAGCCACCAACCACTTCACCTCCTCGCCAGGTGAGTGCCTTCCATGCCTGCGGCATATATTATGCATGCAAATGGAAGAAAATAATTAACATGGTTGCTGGGTTGGGTCAGCAATCATGTGGGTTGTGGTATGAACCTATTTCTGCCCAGACCATATAGGTGGGTCGGGTCTAACCCACCCCTCAAAACAAGAAGAAGAAGAAGGGTTTGTTGGGCCGTCAGTCGGCCCCACTCGACTCAGTCGAGCTGGACCTGTTTCAGCCCAATCTGGATGGTAGGCCGAATCCAGCTCAAATTATATTTAATAATATTAATAAAAAAAACAAAAAAAATTTCAAACATCCTTTTAAAAATTTGTGATTTTCTCGCATGTTTTTTTTTTTTATCAATTTTGCATAATGTCAAATTGTATATTTACACTACAAGATATAGATCCGATATTAAAATACTTGGTTTTATCTTAAACTTTTCTTAAAAAAATTCAAGAAAATTATTTTCTCTTTCAAAAAAATATTTTGTTTTTGTGCATACGACCAAATCCTAAAAGTTTTTTCGTGCATATTTTTTAAAAAAGATAAAATCACATTTTTATCATGTTTTAAAAATTCAAAAATGGATGTCGTAACCAGTTTATATATTTATCCATCAAGGTTTGACCAAAATACAAATAACCCACAACAATTATTTTTGTTTGGAATGTTAGGAATTAGTTATATTTAGAAAATAAATGTGATCCTAAAATTTGAGCCTTAGAATAATGAGAATTTAACCTGGTAAGGTAGAGACTTTCTCATGAAGGAAGATCTACCTTGAACTTTAGATGAGACTAATATATAGAAACACGACCTCGAAAAAAAATCAAACAACAATGCAGCTTGCCTTAGATAGAGTTCACTGAGGATGATGTGTCTTTCCATTACACGATCAATCTCTTACCCGAACTCTTGTAGACCATAGGTTTTCTAGTAACCATAATACTAGGTTGCGTGACTCCTGAACCTTATAATCATAACTTTATAATTATACCTAAACCCTTTTTTTCAACACACATTCTCAAGAGGCAGACCCAACACCCCGCGTGCCCTGCGATAGTTGAATCCATCTTATCAAGATCTTTTTCATGGTATTGATGATTTCGTAATCAGAGCTTCAATGTGTCTTGAAGGTTTTTTTTTTCTCTCTTCTCTCTTCTTTGTCTTTATATGTAGCCCATTTCACAATTTTGTTTTTGAAATATTATGATTTTGAATAGTGAGAAGCTTAAATATCATGTTTTTTAAATTTGTAATATGAATAAATTGTGTTATTTTACCGTAGTTTTTTTAGAAAAGTTGCTAATAAGTAAAAATAGCAGAACATGTTAGCAACGTCATGTTGAAAAGTCAATTTCACTGTTAACAGAATACCAATTTTTGAAAATTCGTGTACCTGGGCGTAGTAAAGGTTTTGATGACAAGAGAAGACTATAGCGGTGGCCTGAAAGCTCGCGTGTCCTGATTTGCCATTGTGTTTCACGACGCTATTGACGAACTCGCCGTGAAGGAGACATTGCCGTAGACAGCTGGGCTAAAATCGATGTTTGTCATGGCATAAGCTACTGGCCAGAAACATATCGTAGTCAAGCCCTTGTTACACGTTTGATGGTTGTTTTATTTTATGCCTAGCTTCAAAAAGACTTGGCCAACGTTTCGGAAACACGTTTTCCAAAAATTTTAAATATTTTATTTTGTTTAAGATTAAATTTTTTATGTTTTTCTATCATTTTTATATCAAAAATAAAAAGTAAAAAATACTTTAAATCAAACAAACTCTCAAACACTGTCTTGAAATTTCGTGATCAAATCTTTTTTTTAGTTTGATGAATGCTAGGCTGCCATTGTTGTTGTTATAAAATGGGAAAAAAAGAGGGTAAAAGCATGGCTACTGCAGAGATTTGACAGTGATGGGCCTGATGCCCCCCGACTGCCAGGTGGGCTCGGAATCGTTCGGCCTAACGTTTGAAGCTTTGTTAATAAACAAAGAAGGATACAGTGGGCTAATAATTAAACATGGAATGAGTTTAGAACAAGTATAAGACTTTAGAGTCCAGTTTAAGGAGATATATCCTCGATTAATAGCATATCAAACCCAACCCATGAAGAAAGAGTACAACGCCTCATGCCCATAGAGCTCCCATTGCTTGTAGTACAGTTTAAAAGATTGTTTAAGAAAACTGTCACGGTTTTTTTTTAATATTTTTTTTTAAATAAAATAAAATAACATATTTTTTTATTTTTAAAAAATTATTTTTGATATTAACATATCAAAATAATAAAAAATATTAATTTTAAATAAAAAATAAATTTTTAAAAGATGTCGTTCCAAATATGTTTCCAAACCACCTCTAGGTAACTTATACCCTTGTAATCCCATCACAAAATATGAATGCAAGATTTAAAAATAATTAGACATGGAACATTTTTCAGCACTAAATTTCTTTCCGTAAAAATCAGTTTTCTTGTGATTTTTATTTTAATATGGATTTTTCTCAATTTATAAATAATGGGCCTCACAATAAAAATATTACATGTTTATTTAATAGACACAGGAAAATAAAGTAATAAATTATAGTAGAGACACTTGAAATACATGAAGGTTGGATATTGATCATGAATAGAAAATTTGTACATGTCATTCATTACCTTGATTGAACCAATGTTATAAGAAATGGATTACCAAGTTGTGAAATGAGAATAATATTATATTTATATGTAAAGCGATAAAAAAGAAAAGGGAATTCCACGTGGACACGACTGTTTTATCAGGTACGATGTGTTAACATAAGATACTTAATCTAATTCGATTTTATTTCCATTCCTAAAGCATGCAAGGATTAATTCTTTTCTATTTCTGAATTTTTATATGTATATGCAAGGACATATGACTGAGTTTCGCAACTATGATCAAGTGGGTGCATGTGTTTAATCTGATTCACGGGGCAATAAGGGGACAAGACAACAAAAACAGAACAATCACTAATTGAGTTTTCAATGTAATTAAAGTTTTCTTGGCGCACACGTACTTAATTGATCCTTCATGGCGTGGAATTTTTTTTTAAATGGAGTTTATTGCCCTGTCTAAACTGGAACTGGCACATACATAAAGCAGATGAACAAACATTATTTGCAACAGGAAAATGCAACCAGGTGGTCGATTATGATTCAGTTCCATAGAATTCTTCAATTATTGCGGACCTGGGATTTTTGCCTGGAGGGCCCTTCTCCCTACGCTCCAGCTCTTCCAGGCGGAAAGTTACTAACCGATCCCAGTTTCCTCCTTCAAAGATAACCCCAGCTTTTCCATCAGTGATTCGCTGAACAATGCCAGTGTACATGTAAAATGGGTTATTTGGGTTCTTCACAATGGCAATCATACCAGGCAACAACAGTGGCAATTCTGGTGGTTTTGGCTTGTTTGTGATTGTAAGCTTCGCAGCTGGTTGTTTCTTTGGAGGGGGGTTTTCCTCGATGAATTTTTCCAATCCCTTCTCTCCACCAGGAAAGCCCCCTGTTAATCCCATCAGCTCCTTTTCGAAACCATCTTCCGGCACGCTTGATATTTCCAAGTTACCTGAATACTCCTCTTCACCAGCAGCTGGTGGTGCCTCCTCTTCAATGTTTCTCTGTAGCTCTTGTTGCACGCCTTTTTCTCCATTGCAGAGCCCTCTGCCTCCCAAGATCTCAAAAGGGTCGAATTTGGCACATGTTTTTATTTTCAACCTATGTTCTTTGGGGATCAAAGAGTATGGTTTCTGAGGATGATTGGGGAAGTTGTTTTGACCTAGAAAGCTGGACCTAAGTAGAGTACTTTGAAGGGTGATGGAAGAAGCCATAGTTTGGTATTACAGAAGCCAGCCTTGAAGAGTGAAAGGAGAGGGGCCTTCTCTTCTAATCTTAGCCACAAATGCTATATTGATGGATAGTCCTCGTGTCCTGTCACTCAATGCTTGTCACTAATCTATTTATGTTACTATTGTATTGTCTGACTGGGTCATCATGGCTCCTGTAAAGGAAAAAAAAAACGTTTCTTAATTCTTATTGCTATTTTTTACTGGGCCAACAAGTACAGGGAACTTATAGGGCAAGCCCATGAGATAATTTAAGCACCATTTTGACCTGCTTGAGGCTGGGCCTAAGGCTTGGAAACTCGAAGGGGCAATGTCTTACTTTTACTATTATTTTAATTGAAAAGCAAAACAAAATCAATTTCCCTCCATTTCACTTTTACACAACTGCCACTCTCCCCTCCATTCCATCTTCATCGATTTCTCTTTGCTAGAAACGAAACAACTGTCTCTTCTCGAGACGATAAGGACGTGAAGGGGAGAGAGAAAGACAAGAGATGATGCAGAAACGACGCCTCAAAGGAAGCAGTGATGTGAGGGTAAGTAAGGTAGCTAAAATAATTTTTCATTGCTAATTGTAATTTTTGGAGTGCGATTTATGCTGGGTTTTTTTTTTTTTTTTTAAATGAACCCTCTTTTTTTACTGATCTTTTAACTTTTATGGAATTGCAAAGATGGGTTTCTTTTTATTTGTTGAAATTCAAGACACAATGATTCTCTTGATGATAATCAGTGAGAGATACATGTTGCTCTTCATGAACAGGTCGTTCATTTTATTATGGAAATGACACATGTTGCTCTTCTTTCACTTTAGTTCTATGTTTGTTTGCTGCCCTGCCATGCTTTCTGTTTCCGCACCATGAAGCATGCTTCCCTGGTTTTGATCCGACGACCCAGTTTTATAGTTTAAAGATTTTGACAGTGTCGCAGCCCAATTATCACGCAGAAGCAATTTTCTGCGTAACGAGGATTGAAATGCACAAATTCTTGTGCTCTAGTTATTTTCTCAGTGACCCTTGTTGGGAGCGTCCACTGGTATGGAGGATGGGTGGCCTGCGTCATGTACATGGTTGTCAAGGAACTGCTGTTTCTAAACCTGTATGCTGTATGACTGTATCTATTGATCTTCACTTTGTAAGGATGATTAGTCATGGAAAGAAAAATCCTCTATTTTTGAGGTCTATCAATTTGGAATCTCTCTTTTTTTTCTATGGCAACTGATCCATAATCTTAGAAGTTCCTCGTTAGGCTGTTGCATTCTCTCCTTCGCCAATAATTCTTTTAACACCATCAAATTTCTTTCCACGCGCGTGAAGTTATTGTTCTATGAGTGAAACATCAAATCAATTTTGTTCAAAGCATTGCAGGACTTTTTTAAATCACAAATAAGAGAACAGGATTTTGTTGCAGATTAAAAAGGATGTAAAATATTCATTTTTCCAATCAGAACAAAGTCATGTTCTAAAATAACTGCTATTAAATTTATGTCATCCACACAACTTACCCCGTTTGTCTTGAAGTCTTGAATAGCAGTAGCCTCTCTTATTTCATCTTTCATTCAAACTATAACTTCGAAATTGTTGGGTTGGTCTGAGAAACATGCCACCAGATTCTGTGCTTCCTTGTACTCCAGCCTTCAAAGGAAGTGGCCATGGCCGCTCCAGAAATTTCCTGCCTGAACCAATGATCATGCTTGTCAACATATCAGTTGCATTTAAAAGAAGAAGAACTCGAGACATCCCGGCTAGTCCTATCAAAGTCACGATGCACCACTGTACTCAAACCATAGAGCAACTTATAAATGGGGGAAGGAAAATAGTAATTCAAAGATGAATTAGACACAGCTCCATGATGTCTCTGATCACATTTCTGCTGTAATTCTTCCCTTGTTCGAGCAGATAGAATTGCTGCGTTAGCAATGTCATTGAAACTAAGAGGAGGAATATTAAAGCAACTTATGAAGAAAGGATGTTTTAAAGGCAATAAAGTAATTTAACTATTTGAAGAATAAAAAAATGTTCAAAACACCCTTTCAAAGGTAATCTATTTTTTTGTTATATGGGTAAATTAGTAATTTTACTTTGAAAAAAACAAAATGATTAATCTAGGTAAAAGAGTATTTTACTATGTTAAAAAATTTAGAAAAACAGATACACCCTTAAAAAATCTTTTATTGATCACTAAGCCAGAGAAAAAAACAAAAAAACCCTAAAGGCTTAAATTTAATATACTCAAAATTAATAATTTCATTATAGCAATATACAATAATCTATTTGTAGAATTACTGTAAAACCTCCACACGATTAGCTTTTGTTAATGTGTTGCTTGCATTGTAGTTTCGCCTTCTCCATTAGGTTTTTTAATATTTTAAATCTTAGACTTATGTTAGTGCACAGAATTCTGAAAGCAAACTGAATAGTTTATTCTCTCTACTTTTTACTTCTTGCTGTGTGAAAAAAAAAATAGAGAGAGAGAGAGAGAGAGAGAGTAGCAAACTAAATATGAAACCTTCATATTTATTATTCTATCGCAGCTGTTTAAATCATGTTTATCCATAGGGTCATCGGATCTTAAATGCTTGTGTAACAAGGACAGAAAATAGAAGGTTCTTTCCTTTTTAAGAAAAAAAAAACAAGAAGAGGGAAGGACACAGGAACCTTCCACATTCCTGGGCCATGGCCAATAATACCTATAGCATAAATATAGTATGTGGTGTTGTAGTAATTTTTAATTTTTAAAATATTTTATATTTATAAATATATTAAAATAATATATTTTATATATTTTAAATTTATTTTTTATAGCAATTCATCAGAACAATCAAATTAGTTTATCAAATATGTTTTTGTCCTTATATTCATCAATATTAAACTTCTATTCCTACTTTTTGAAATTTATCAATACCACCCTTATAATTTTTAAGAAGTTGCAAATTTGCCCATTTTGTACCAACAATTATTAAAAAAAGCTCACTTTTGTTCATATTTTTGTTTTATCTTTTTTTCTCTCTCAAATCCCTTGAAAAAATAAAAACCTCATAAAAAGGGGCTTTTTAATGGTTTTGTGCAATATCGAAACTTCCTGGAACATAAAAGGATGGTATTGATAAATTTCAAACTATAGAGATTGAAGTGGAATTTTGGTAAATTGCAAGGACAAAAATGAAGTTTACCCAACCAGAAAACTACTATACCCGCCAGTCATGATGTTGCATAAATACTTTGTTGGTGGGTCAAACCACTTTCCGTGAACTCAAGGAAGAAGAAGCACAACACAACACAACAACATCCACTAATCTTTCTCTCTCTATAATAAAGAGAAACCAAAAAAAGTCTCTTTATAGTTTCTACAATAGACATTGACATACATACGGTGAGTAAAGTACGCCACTTTGTCTTTAATCATCTATACTTAAATTATCATCTTATCTGTTTGACAATCAAGAAATTCCTTTCCTTTTTATGTGGCTATGTAACTAAGTTCTGTTTTTGTTTCAAAAGAATTGTTTGTTATGAGATTTGATTAGATTCTTTGAGTTTGACTTGATGGGTGGTGGGTTGGTTGCTTTTTTCATTTTGATCTGATGGTGTGAGTTAGTTGTTGATTTTAGTTTAGAAATTGTTGTGATCTCAATGGAGCTTTGTGCTATCTGGAAAATCCCAACAACTTTTTGATATTGGTGATCTGATGTTAATTAGGCTTCTTTCTAAGCGCTTAATGGAGAAGAATTTATGGGATTGCCTGTTTTTGTGTTTAGTTTGTTTGGATAGCTTTTATTTTATAGATTTCCATTGGAAAGCATCGATCCATTGCAAGAATGCTTCATTTAATTTTTAGATTTGCTGAAAATTTAGTCGTTGGTCATAAAACTTGTCTGTCCTTTGAGTTTTTTGGTGGTTTTTTAGTTTCCTATATGATAATTTATGTACTACCCCTTGGCAATATATAGTCTAAGCTTTTAAAGCGTATTCAGTTATGCAATGATTGGAGGGATTGGTTTTTATGTGCTGAATTTTTTATAATTTATTGTCTGCTCTAGTGGGATTATCTCTCATTTTGATCTGTTTTTTCATGCTATAGGGCTTGTACCATCTTCTTCAAGTGAACATATAGCCTCATGGATGATATTCCTGGGAGGTTGAATGTAGTCCCTGATCACTTTCAAGTATCAACTTCTAGTGAGGACACTCCTCAAAACATAACTTCATCTATCCAACGGCCCAGAATTGATAATTCATCCAGGTACTTATTTTTTCCTTGAAGAAAAGGAAACGGAGAAGAGAATGACTGGTGAAATTTGTTTTGATTTTGTTTCTTTTTCTGATTTAGAATAGCTCAAATAGTCGTTTCTGGTCTGGAAGAAAACTAAGAAGTGCTGCATTCATGCTGAATTTGTTTAACCTACAGAGGCTGTCATGGGGTTCTAGCGCTGATGGTCAGGAAAAGGTTTATGGAACAACCCTTTCTAGCATGCTTATCGATTATTTTGAGGTTTATATGGTCCTAATCACCACATTGTATTTTTATTTGCAGGTCGAGTTATCCGTCACAGAGTTAGAATCACTTCGATCAGAACTTGCATATTTAGAAGAGAGGGAAGCTCTCTTGAAAGCTCAGTAAGGGAAACTTGATCCTGGAATTTAAAACTAATGAGAGATTTTGCTAGCAAATAACAAATCTTTACTTATATAATTGGCAGTGACCAGCATAATTGAACCCAGACAAGTGAGGAAGTCGGGTTCAGCTGTGATTAAAATTTAGTTTTAAGCCTAAATATTGTCCGAGATATTGTCCTCAATCTTCCACTTTGTTTGAGAATTTCAGTTTCAAGATTTGACAATAAAAAGAACTTGTACGCATGCTCCTCTCATGATGGACTGCATATTTTGCATGTTTTATTGCTCCAATTTATTATATACTGTCAAGTGCTGAACCATGTTTTATAATTCCACTCTTTATTATCTCAATGTAAAGAAACATGGAAGTCAGCATGCTTAGTTTCTAATTTTTGATAAGTTTAGACTGTGCTTTAGGTTATAGCAAAACTAATTTTTGCTTAACAACAGTAACTTCTTTTGTCTGTGCAGGTTGGAACATGTTGATGAAGTTCTGCGCTCTGCTCGGTTCTCTGGTTATTTGTACATCCGAACTGTAGTGGATTTCTCCAAATTGCTTATGTTACTTTCTTTTCAGTTCTTACTGCAATCTTTTGTGCACCTAGCAGTAACAGGTTTTTTCCTCCTGTTCTCCCTCCTTTACAGAGATGGACAGCTCTACCTGGGGAGCCGCCGCCACTTGATGATACTGATGTGGACGATTGGCTTCCTCGCTTTGTTGTCCTTAATGGACCATGCATCTTCTTCTATTTGTTGTCCACAGGTAACAGATGTTTTACTTATCTCCCTTGTTTCATTTGTAGTGTACCCATGCATTTAGCCATATGTGGTTTTGTAGAGTGCCTGTGATGATTCATGTCTCAAAATCTGCAATTATGATCGGGAAGGACAGCTATCATAATAATACCCATCCCTACCCTTGCGCTCCCTATGGCCTTAATGCATGTTCTAATTATCCATCCGGTTGTGTTTTCTTTTTCTGCCAATAAATGATGATAAATGAGCACAGGAGACATCCTTCGTCCAGGAATATTATGCTCTATAGAAATTTTGAAGTTCCCAGCTTTTACCTGCTCCACTTGTGTTGGTGATGCCACTGCCACTGCCACTTTTTATTTATTTGGATTTCAAATCCCATTTAAGTTTGCAATCTGATATTGTTGTTCAAATCCACATTCAAATTTCTTTGCTGATTGAAAGACACTTGTGCAGATTTCAGTCCTCAAGATTCCACTCTACTTGCCGATATTGTTGAAGTAGGCTCTCTGCCAAGCTTTACACGGGAGCATGAAGAGACATTGTATTCCTCATATATCTTAACTCGTCAAGGTCTGAGATATGAGTGCTCAAGTGTTTCCGAAGTACAGGTACTTCAGTATTGTTCATACACTTTACAGTATTCAATGTGGTCAATAGTTGCCAATGTATTCTAGTTTCTACTTAATTTAAACCAGTACTTTTACAAGCATATGCAAATGTGGGCGCATAACGCACACAATCACCAGTGTGTGTGTGAATGGTACAAGTTGTTGCTTGACCTACTGCAACTTTTTGTGCAATATTTTGGTATTGCCCTCTGTTTGATTGATGGGGGGTGATTGCAGTGAACTTGAATCTTTGTCATTTATGGTACAGAATATGAATGGCCTGCAGTTGAGTGACCTGCTTCTGTTTGTTGCTGTTACTGTGCGTTGTGTGTCAATCATATGCACGTAGTTGTCATTTAAAGATTGTGCGCCTGAAGGTGCTTTGATATTTCCAGAGCATAAAATGACCCCAAATAGTCTACAGCTTCAAATGAATAACATTTGGATGATTGTTTGTGAGAACTTGTCGAAGTTGTTTTGTTGGGATTATCTTTAGTTCGTGTCTGAAACCATCTCTTTCCCACTTTAATGCCCGACTTTTAAATTTTAAGAGAGCCCTTTTTTTTTATAATTTTTATAATTATCATTAAGTTGTGATTTGATTTTCAAGCCCTTCCCTCCTCCTGCCTCAGGTTGATTCATGGCTAAAGGTATTGCAAACTGACATCAAGTTGGTTTCTGAGACAAAAGTTCCCTCATGGTTCCAGTGATGTGTAAAATCTGCATGTTTTTAACCGTAAGCTGTACATTGCAAAATTTAACTGTAAGCTTTAGATATATGAATATCAGTTTGGTTATGATATCTCTAACTCATTCATTGTGTTTCTGTACAGAACAATTGATATACTTTATTTGAGTTGTAGTTAATGTTGTACCACTCATTCTTGACAGAATTAAATTTAACATGAAGTTGCCATTCTTGCGTGTTGTTATGCCTTTGAGCTCTTCATCCTGTATGAATGGTAAATGATCCTTGTTCTATCCATTTCGGCATGTTACAAAGTGCCCTTCTTCTTTTGGATGCACTGTTATCGTTAGTTCCCACTGTAGATCATTTTGTTCTTTTGCTTGCACTAGAACAAAGCAGATCAAAGGTGACCTGTTAGGCTGTTGTCTCTCCCAAGAAGTAAAATATACATGGTTACATCATCTTCTCATAGTTTATTTTATTTCGTTACAGTTTGTTTCCCGTTTTAGCATTTTTCGCTTATGGCAAGATGTCATTAATGACTGGCCAAAAGACACAGGTTTTGAGCTTCTTGGCTTGCCAATTACCAAGACTCCAAGCAAGCAGACCTTACAAATTCTCTGCCCTCGACCAAGCATACATATCACATAAATGGATTTTCCCTTACTGAGTTCTGGACTGAATTGTACTTGCAAAACAAGTCTCTAGGGATACTTCGGTGTTTACGTTAGTATTAAGTTTCTTATGCTAAAGTGACAAGCATGAAAATCAAAAAGATGAAAGTTGTATTGTTTATATGGAGAGAGATTAGTAGAGTGTCTTTTAGTGTTGTTGAGATGAAACCATTCTCTCTCTCTCTTCCTCAACTTAAGAATATATAATTTACCTTGAAAAATATCTAGAAAAGATTTGGAGCAACTCATCATGAAAGGTGAAATTTTCCATTGCAGTAACTCTAGTTAAAGTCATAACTTGTAGAGCTAGATGTGGTGGTAGCTTGAAAAATAAGAGAAGAGAGAGAGAGGGAGAGAGGGGAGAGAAAGTGAGGTGAGGCTCGATAGAGTACTATTTATAGATGAAGCTGAAAAATATTATTTGTAGATGAGTTTTACAGATAAGCTTGAAATAACATTATTCGTGAATGAGCTTCACAAATGAACTCAAAACAATACCATTCAAGGATAAGCCTAAAATAGTATTATTCAAGAATAAGCCTGAAATATTTTATTCATTGATGAGTTTCATGGAAGAGCCTGAAATATTTTATTCATTGAAGATGATGAAATAAAACTATTTATTGAAATAGTAAATAGATGAGTCTCGCTATAGTTATAGGCTATTGCAAATTGGCTCAAAGTAGCTTGGTCAGGTTGAGAGATTCAACCTGATATAGTCTAAAGGCCCAATTGAGCTACCTTTTATATATATATATATATATATATATATTATCACACTTAATCCAAATCATTAAATTAAAACCGAATAGGTTTCTTTTTAAAATGGAAAAAATTTCAGAATTTAATTAAGATTTCAAATATAACAGTTATTTTTTTTAGAAATATGAGAGAATCCAAATGGGGTTTACCCATAACATTATATATAAATTAAAAAGACGATGATTTTCTTGTTCATTATCTCTTTTCTTGATCTTTTTATAAAAAAAATTATTGTTTTTAATTCGTCTTTTAATCCAAGTTGTTGGTGTATTGTTTTTTTTTTTTTTTGGTCCTTATTTTTTTTATTTTCTTTAATTTTGTTATTATTCTTTTCAATTTGAGAGTTAAATTGCAAATTTGTTATTGCCCTTTAATTTATTTTTGATTTGATTTTAACCCTTGTTTTTTTTAATTGCTATTTTTTATTTTGGATTTTTTTGTGTATTTTTTTTATTTCATCCTTCAACGTTTCAGTTTCTAGGGATTAGGTTTCATGATCTTTTCATGTGTAATGCTTCTTGTATGATGACCCAGGTCACATGTTTAAAAAATTAATAGGGTTGACATATTTTTTTGTCTTATTTTCTTTTATGATATCGCCGTTTGACATTTTTTTAAAAAATGACTTTGTGCTTTTCTTTAAATTTTTTTTTTCTATCGAATTATCCTGACTTCATGACCTAGAACACGAGTTTGTTAGATTAATCCGTACCATCTCGTCCCGTAATGTATAGATTACATGTTTGCCATATTGGCTCGTACCAAATTTTTTTACCCTATTTTCATCACTCCATGTTTAATTGGCTAAAGATTAAACAGCATTGTCTTTTTGCTCTTTAAATAAAGGTTTTTTTCTCGTGTTATTGTCATCGCTTTCTTTTCTCAATCAATTAAATATTGAAGAATGAAATTGAAAAAAAAATCAATTAAAAAAAATTAAAAAAGACCCAAGTCAACTTAGGTTAATATATTAAACCTATGACCTAGGTAATAAGATCATGATAATCTCATTGAAAAAAAATCTAATTTCTAACCAACCAAATGTTTCATAATGAAATTGAGAAAAATATTCAACTAAAAAAAGGATAAAAAAACCTAAGTTAGCCCGCAACCCAAAATAAGCAAATTTAATGTTAAGGGATGTGTGTGTGTATATATATATACTCAAGACAACAAGTGTTAATTCATTAAATTCAAAATCTAAATGATATGACCAAGATAATTTTATATAAAATAAAAAAAAAATAAAAATTATAAAATCTAATTTCAAATCAACCAAATATTGAAGGATAGAATTAAAAAA
>Ga0307517_10009047_pt1 | contig 14197 bp, 18 predicted proteins | sample 23_EM_MG_FD_194515 | JGI IMG/M metagenome (GOLD analysis project Ga0307517, IMG submission 194515) | Populus trichocarpa ectomycorrhiza microbial communities from riparian zone in the Pacific Northwest, United States - 23_EM | ecosystem: Host-associated > Plants > Roots > Unclassified | place...
TTCTTGTTGGCGAGTTCAACTCACGCTCCATCCATTTTATTATTATTTTTATGAACCGAAAAGTTGACATCAAGAATTATATATAAAAATAAATATTAATTAGAACGAGTTATTGATACCTATCAAAGAAAAAAATCAATAAGTTGAAATAAATGTTATAACGACATGTTGATGCATATCGAAGAGAAAATCAGAAAGTTGAGAGATATTAAAATATCTGATCTTACGGTGCAAGGAGCCATTCAAAAATTTTGCATCTATGCTTTGCAGATGACATGCTTTTATTTGCGCAGGCTCACATCAAGCAAACGGGGACTATTAATGGAGTGTTTGGATATGTTTTGTGCTTCATCTGGTCAGCAGGTGAGCATTGCTAAGACCAAAGTCTATTTCTCTAAAAACTTCCAGCCAAGTCTAGCAAGATCTATTAGCTATAGCACAAGATTAGATATCTTTCCATTTACTAGTTTCCCCAACTTCACAACTTAATCTTTAGCTAGCATTAAAAAAAAATGGCCACGAGAAAACATATTAATAATATAAGTTAATCTTGAGGGATAGCTCAACTAATCAGATTTTGGATTTGCTTCTTAATGATGATGAGTTCGAGTCTTTTCAGAGCCACTGGAGACTTATATGGTCGTTAACTTCAGAGCCTGTGAGATTAGTCGATATGCACACAAGCTGGCCGGACACCGACATTAATCAAAAAATAATAATTTAAGTTAGTAGGGCAAGTGATCTAGTAACTTGTTGTCATAGTATCCTTATTTAATAGCACTTTTTAAGTTGTCTTCATAAGAAATTGTTAATTTGATTCCACCCCGTGATCAGCACTATAAATAAGAGAGCAGATCAATGAAGAATATCCTTGCAAGTTAAATTGTGAAGATACTTTGTAGTTTAAGGGGATTGATCATATATAACCAAACCCAAAGAATCCTGCATCTCTAACAGGTAAAGAAAATGAAAGAGAGAGGGAAAGATGGGTAGCCTGCAGCAGGAACAGCAATTGTGCGATCAGATTGCTAATACATCACCGGGAAAAAGCGAGCGTATAGCAGCTCTTGACTTGGATGGCCAGTCCCGTCCCCACCTTGCACTGATCATGACCAGCAGGTCCATATCATTCTCTCATGTTAAGCTCGTTTTTGGGTTTCTCTGCCGTCATATTCTTTGGAAGAAAAAACACCGAGCTTTTCCTGATCTACGTACATGTTTGGCTCTTTTGACGTATATATATTATATATGGAAACCTGGATGGAGATAATTACTTCCATACGTAGGACCCGGTTTTCTTGTTTCATTAGCTTATCTTGATCCTGGAAACTGTAAGCACAACTGTTCTTTCTCTTTCGTTCCTCCTATCTCTAGCTTTTCTTGACTCGTTAACATATAATTAATGGTGTCATGTGCACTACTTGCAGTGGAAACAGATTTGCAAGCAGGAGCCAACCATGGATACGACGTGTAAAGAAATACAACCAAAAACCAAAATATATAATAAGTGGTGATCATGTGTAATTTTCAGCTGTTATGGGTTATACTTATTGGTTTGATCTTCGCTCTCGCCATCCGATCTCTTGCTGCAAATCTCGGTGTAAGCACCGGTACGTGATTGAATTAAGAAGTGAAGATAATCAACTATAATACGTTTCCAAACAAGATTTCAAATAATTAAACTCACGACAGGTATCAAATCTAAAATTTATTAAAACTACTAGCAATTATTTTTGTGCTGCGGCATTGGATTTTCAGGTAAATACTTGTCCGAATTGTGCAAGGTGGAGTATCCAAAGTTTTGGTTGCAGGCAGAGGTAGCTGTCGTAGCTGCTGATATACCTGGAGGCATGTGTAAATTCGATTACCGTTAAAAATATCACAATCTATACAGTATTGCAATATTTAACCCTTTTTTTTTAATTTATACTTTTGGACAGTAATTGGGACTATTATAGAATGTATCTATATAGAAAATATTATAGTTATATTCTTGTATTGTAATATCCATCATTACTATTGTATATTGCCCTACACATATAAATAGAAAAGGTTGGTTAATCAATAGGTCAAGTCTCCTAATTATTCTCAACTTGGTATCAGATCTTTCTGCAATCAAAACTCTTTTTCCCTCTTCCTATGGACTATGTTGTTGCTGCCACCTTCTCCTGGATTTGTAAATAGAAAGACATGGCTTTTCCCTGGATTTGTAACAAGTCCTGATAACCCTGCAAAATCATTCAAAGCCCATCTCATAATCCTAACTAGGTCCATGTATGCCCAACAGAAAATCATAAGGTTATCTGTAAAGCACAAGTGAGTGATGACAGTCCTTTGACACCATCAATGATATCTAAACCTCAAAGCCTCTTTGAGTATATCTTCTAAGTCATCTATAACCAAAACAAACAAGTAATGAGATAAAAAAGATCACTCTATCAAAGACCCCTATAAGATGGGAAGAAACCATGACTCTCCTTGATCATGACTACAAAGAAAAAAGTTGTAGACATGCATACCTCAATCCATCTGACCATGACACCAGGGACTCTAATAGCCCTTAAGCCCATAAGGATAAATTCTCAACGAACCATATCAAAAGCTTTCCTTATATCTATTTTCAAAGCATATTTAGGCATTAGATTAGCTAGGTGATACTTATGTATGAGCTCTTGAGTCAACAAGATAGTATTTGATATTTGCCTACTTGAAACAAAGGTAGTTTAAGCAGGACCAATAACATCTGGAAAAATACCCTTCAACCTACTTACAATAACTTTATATATGTATTTGTACATCATATTATAACATGAGATAGGTCTAAAGTCATTCATAGTGGTGAGTGACTCAATCTTAGGAACCAAAGTAATCCTAGTAACGTTAACACACCTAGGTAGAGTATTGGTATCAAAGAAGTACCTCGCGGTAGTAATGAAGTCTCTACCAATAATGTCCCAACTTCTCTTGAAGAATAAGGAGGTACAGCTATCTAGACCAAGGACCTTATCATTTGGGATGGAAAATAAAACTTCATTGATCTCATCAGTTATGATACATGATTCTAAAAGAGAGGTAATGTCAAGAGGAAACTTGCTAGAGTATAAACGGGAAGCATCCTTTAAAGTGATAATTGAGTGTGTGAAAAGTAGTATCTGAAAGTAATAGATTGTCAACCGAACCAAAACCTGCTAATCTTAAACCGTAGATCATATCTCATCGATCAACCAATGGATTTTATTCCTGACTTGTTTGTGAATGAGTGATCTGTGAAAGAACTTGGTTTTTTCTGTCTTCTAAGTTTAACCACTGAATCTGAGATTTATGTTTATAAAAAGCTTTATCACTCTTACTTAATTGAAAGAATTCCCTAGCAAGCTTTCTCTTTACCCTCTGATACTCATTAAACTGAGGAGAATCATCAAGAAGAGTAGTATTTGTCTCAACTACACAACTAGAGATATGGCTAGTGTGTAGGTGATGCAAAGTCTTTAACTTAGGCTTTAGCAATCCAAGTCTCTTTGTAAGGTTGCATGTAGGGTTACCATCCACAGGAGTCTGCCAAGTATCTGCCACGAAACCCAAGAAATCATCTCTGTCAACCCATAGATTCAAGAACTTAAAGAATGATTTTAGCCTAGGAAGAGGACCAATGGAGTGAATAGCCATAGCACTATGATTTGAGGAGTCTCTAAGTAAGAATTCAAAACAAGTAGTTGGCTAAGTAAAGAACCAATATGAATTACCAAAGATCCAATCTAGATTTTGAAGAATAGTATCTATGTCATGCTAAACATTGTTCCAAATGTATCTTACTTCTAAATAAGGAACTTTAACCATTTTCATTGCTTGGATACAAGTACCAAAATCATCCATGTGACTATACCAAGTAGGATCACATCCACACTTATCGGTAGAACTCAACATAGCATTAAAGTCTCATAAAGAAAGCCACGGTATAGACTAAGATGCAGTAGCTCAGCACCTCAAGTATTCCTAAAGGTCCTGACACCCTAAATGTGTATTGAGGATGGACATAAAAATGACAATAAATAAGTGCCTATCAATCAAGCTAGATACCTCACAAGTTATCCACTGTGGAGAAGAATGCAAGCAAACAACATTATATACTATTGGACTCCATGCAACTAGAATACAATAATTAATATTAACTCGGACATTAGAAAGAAAATGTTATGAAGAAGGATTTATAGATGCCTTAACCCCTCATATGATTAGATGCAATCTTAGTCTCAAGTATGCCTACTAAGCTAAGATTATGATTATTAATTCAATCATTTATTACTTTATGTTTTGATGAGCCATTAAGATCCTGAATATTCCAACTTCCTATATTATACATGGACATGGGAAACAAAATATCAAAAATAAAGGAAAATAATCAGAGGGCCTTAAGCTTCTTTTTTTTGTTTTTTTCTTACTTTACCTAATTTCACGAGTACTATAAGGATCAAGCTTACTTATTTCACTTGGTTGAGAAGGTGTCGAGATAGAATCTGAAAAACCATATATCAGTGATGAAGTGCTAGCTTCATTATTATTAGTGAAGGTAGCATGTTTGTTCTCCAAACATATTTTGATTCCAGTTAGTAGGTGTTAGTCCTTTAAGAAAGGCAATATGTCATAAATTGAGTCAACTTTCAAACCCCCATCATCATTTAACCTATCCCTCTCAACATTAATAGGTTTGGCTATTTCAATAGTGATCTGCAGCTTTAACCGGTCGACCGGTTCCTCTGATGTCTCAATCGGCAAGGGTAATAGCTCTCGGGGCCTTTATTGTGTTCAACTAGTTGTTTGGTTCCTGACAAGTCTAAACTACTTGATCGATTCCACCTGATATGTCTATCCAGGTTACTGATTTTGTTGTAGCATTAGCAATCGAAGGGGATGTAACCCCTTTAGCAATAATAATTAGTGAGCTACAAGCTTGTTGAACACCCCTCTTATTTTTATCTTGAGCATGTCTTCCTCTAATAAGTTGGGGGCCTCAACCAATGCCTTGCATAAATGATCAAAAACTTTTCAAATCTCACAAGCTCATGGCTTCCATTCATAATCAACTATAAATGTGATAGGCTTCATTGATAACTTACATCGTAGCTAAAAAACATGGATCATGGGTAGTGAAGCATCCAATTCAACACATAATCTAGGACAGTCAAGTCAGGTGCCACTAAGTGTATGTTCGTCGCAAGCCAATACTCGCAGCTATGCCTAGGCCCGTCTCATTCCAAAATGGAAAAGGTAGACCTTGAAGACAAACCCATACGGGCACCTTTGAAATTTTGTTCTTGTCAAGAATAAAATGTGAGTGTCATGGTTGAAGGATAAGGAATTTCTCGTCGAACATCCATGGTCCCTTCTCCATAACCAAGTTTGCATCATCATCACTTTTGAAACGAAAAATCAAGAAACCTTGTTATGTTGTAATTACACTCTCAACGCCATAATTCTTCCATACTCGAATAGCAATATAATTGGCAGCATGGTAAGATATCTTATAACCCGGGAAGAAACCCATCAGACATCGGTTCCATTTCAATGCACTTTCATCAATCATATTATCTGGAATGTCCAAGATAGTGCCAAACTCTTGTCGTGGAAAAGAGGTTATCTTGGCACAAGTTGTACAGTTGGAGACCTTCACTCTATCAGCACATAAAGTGTTAGGTGCAAGGTTGTGGGCAATGTTCTTGTGAGCCAATGTGGCAACTTGGGTAAAGGTAAATTAGGTTTTCTTTAGTGGTTGTTTAAGGGTAATCTTTGTGTTTGGAGGAGGTTAAAGGATGGTTTTGTTGGTGGCAATGGTGTTTGATGTGTTGAGGGTGGTATTAGAGGGTTTTTTGGTGGCTGTAGTGGGGTTGGTAATCAATTGTGTAGGTAACCAGTAGACCTTTTTCTGGGTTTGTTGAACCAATCAACCGGATCCCGAGTTACTGGTAATCATGTCTAGAAAGTCAGTTCAAAGAGGCAATACTTTCAATACAGTCAAAAGTAGACAAAATCCAATAGTCCAGTTTAGGATAAGCAGGTATAACATAACATATACAAAAAACAGAGTAATTAACTGGTTAGATCAGTCACGATATATAAAGGAACAATCTAACTTGAAAACTAGCAACAACCAATCCAAAAAGAAAAAGATTTTTCAAACTTGTTAGAATTTGATCTTTATCATCTAGAACCAAAAGGACATCCAAGCGAACCTGTCTTAGAAAATTAGAGCAGATGCAATAGTGAATGAGGGCAAAACAAATCGGCAACTACAGCTATCCCGAACTCAATTTTTCTAGAAATATTGCGACAACAATATCTTTCAAACGATATTCATCCGGTCAATTTTTAATATAGGGTGTGGCATTCCACAAATCTAACAATAACCAAAGTAGTTATGGCTTTGGCAGCTCATCTTTCTCTAATCTTCCTTTCAGACCTTCTCTCTCTTCTCTTTTTTCTCTCTCTTGCACGCTAGCACAGCTTCTAAATCCATATATATTTGGATATAACGTGTCAAAAAACAAAAAGCTCAATTTAAAAGTTAAGTTATCAGACAAGGTAACACCTAGGCCTTTTTTTATGTCAAAAAAAGTTTGATCCATCAGCGGGGACAATGATTTAGTTATTTACTAATCTGCGAAAGACAACAAAACAAACATATAAATAGCAGTCATACATGCCATTTTCACGACACATTCTATATCTTAGATTATTTGTTCTGAAAATAAGATTTCCTAGTTAATGGATAGCGTTCATAATTCGACACAAATGCTACATCAACTGAGATCTGTTACAAGCCTACAAACTGCACAGAATAATTTATAATCAGATCAAAACTACAAGGCAAGATGGATGAAACGTTCTTGGCTCCTTCCATTTTCATCCTCTAGCCCCTGCTGTAGCACACAGATTGAGAGCAAGTAACCAATGTAAGCAACCATAAAACTCCAAGGTTACATCACTTTCTCTGTTTCAACCTAAACCAGAGCTAGGGCCTGACACGGACCGCAGCATTTGATTGAGGTTAGGCTGTGAATTTCCAGAGGCATTGTACATGACACTTGACGGAGCTGGCGATGATGGCTGTATAGCTGCCACGGGCAGCCTCGGCCCTAATGGAAACATTGGTTGTGGCTGTCCCCGTTGCATATATGACATGTGAGAATGGACTTGTTGATTGTTGTGTGGATGGGCTGGGTTACTGCTGCCATATCCTGAAATGCTTGGTTGCGAAGAAGAGGAAGGCATCACCTGCTGCCTACTGTTGCCAACATTATTGTTAACCATCGAAGGAGCAACACCTGCTTGGTTCATTTGTGAAGCAACTCCTGCAGGTGTTATCCGGGTAGATAGCATGCGGATTCGCTCAGCAGCAAACCTCTGCCTTGTCTTCTCCACTTGCTCGCACTCTCTCATTAGAAAGGTTTCCACTTCTGCAAATTGCTTCAGCTTAAGCTCCAATCTCTTCAACTGTTACCATATCAACAACTTATTAATGTGTTAATCATATATCATTACATGGTGAAGCCAGACAAAAATACCATCTTTCCAGTTTCACTAGACATGCCAGTTGATACAAGGGATAAAAGTATAGTATCTTGCTTGAGAAAATACATGCCACCCAGAAAAGAAAGACGCAATAAAGATTGTCCCTAAGAGGTTCAACAGTACCCTCTTCACCTTGTATACACAAGCAAGGCATAAACATACAAATACTAAGAACGAAGTAACATAGAAAATGGAGGTAAAAAAGCAAGTAATGTTGGCAACAGTTCTACCTGATGATTTATTATATTAGCAGATAGCCTCTGAATTTCTCGTTCTTCATGATCGGCAAACAGTTTAGCTTTTGTTGCTGCAGCAGCAAGGCCAGCTTTGGCAGCAGCTTTAACTTTTTCAGCAGACGGAGGAGCAACCTCAGCCCCATTTTGACCCCGTGAGCCATGTTGGCTATCTTCTGAAGTATGATCCACAGAAATATTTTGCTAATCTTAGATGAAGGAGAAGGAAGACAGAAATGTGGGAGAGGGAGATAAGTAAAACCGGGAAGCAACTTATGGCCCACCTTCTAGTTGAATTGAATTTGCAACTTCTCCATGAAAACCACCTTCTCTACCATGTAGTCTCTCTGAACCCAACCTTCACAAGTAAAGGAGAAAATTAATCGAATTCAACAAGGATTTATAACATGAAAGCATAATGCATGCATAAAAGCAATAAAAAAATCCTCTATTGTGTATTATTTTTGCCAGTGGAAAAGAAGCAAGAAACTTTTATTTGGTTAAAAGCATTGCTACTCAGCAGTTCCTGATACTAGAGGAAGAAGAACAGAAGAAAGAGATTTATCATCTGCATTAAAATGCCAAATTCCTGAGAAATCACTTGTATACAGGCACACCATAAGAAATGAAAGTTTATTCATGTTCTTAAGACAGGCATACACCCACCTATTATCTGCAGACAGCGCTTCCAAAGATGCATGAGCACAGGCTGCAGCAACTCTTGGTCCAACAGCAGAGGCCAGAAAAGCAACCTGCAAAATTTTCCACTGGTTAGATGGATCCACAAAATACCCAAGCAAGAAAAGGCTTTTGAAACAAGTTCATTTGTGCTGCGTCATTCCACCATTCACCAATAATTTTGAACCACAATTCACCAACAATAAATCTATATTCCAACATTTATCTCCATTCTCCCATCTTCTTTCCACCAAAGTAATTTGTTCAACCCTTTAAATTCTAAAAGTAACTGCTGACAGAAACACTGCAACCTGATCCAATTAATTCAAGCTGGTGAAACTTTTGCTCAGAAACATCAATCAACCAATCCAATCCCAATTCAACCAACAAATTGTGCACCCTAGTTCTGTAAGCCCGAACCCCAAGACCCCCATTTTTACCTGCCAATCCAATCATAATTCAACCAACAATAAGGACGTAACAATCCAGATATACTCCACAACACTGCCAATAACTCATGTTTCCTGCATCTTCACTTTTATTAGATGAAAAAGAAATCTCCAGGTTGGCAGATTTGGGCCAAAGGAAATTGAGGTCTAAGTACAGGGCTAGAAGGATGGAAACAAATGACCACATGAATTTTCTAGGAGAATCAAGGACAGAAAGGAATTAGTGAAAAAAATGGGTGATATTAGAGTCCTGATAGTAGAGGATTCAAATGTGAAAGCCATTCAATAGAAACCAACCTAACAGAAGTAGAGCACTATCGAGGAAAATATTCCAAGCAGGTTAATGATGGAGAAGGATCATCTTAGAAGGGTTAGTAATGAAGTAAATCAGGGAAAAGAAAAGTTAAATTACTTCCATCAATCCATATGAAAGTATGGTAGAGCTCTAAAATTAATGATCTTATCATCATATGGGGGGGCGATTCTATATGATCATTGGAAAAGACATCGTATCAAACATCTAAATAGACAATAGACGCTGGACGTGTGGTCATAAACACACTGTTGCAGTGATTAGAACTCAAGCATGATGGGTATCAAATATTGCTCTAAAATCAAGTGGTAAATTTTTCAAGAAACTGAGGGCAAGAGGAAGAGGAATATATGATTCACAGATATATTTACAACACAACTTCAAGTAATTGCCGCAAATTCCAAGTAGTTACTATATAAGCCTGAATGCTCTTTGATTGCAAAAGAATTAAAAGACCAATTAATGCAAAAATCAGTTTAAAACAGAAGATGGTGTCGGAGGACTCAATTTCAGCATTTAAGTTTGCTAATGACTTTTACTTTTTAAAATAGGAGTCATATTAGTTCACAAGAGCTTTATGATGAAAGAGTGATTCTAGATACTGTTCTCTGCATATATCCTGAAACTGAAAAGGTACAGAGATTCAATCCACCATGTTGCTAGGTTATTTTCTCCTAATGTTCACAAGATCTTGCTTAGATTTTTTCTTTTCTTTTATTACTCAACTGCCGACACGATAAGTAAACAAAGTGAAAAACACAAAAAGACAAACACCAGAATCCACAATGAGCATGCAACAAGGTTAATTATTTAAGGCCTTCAGTGCTACTATTGAAAAATCAACAAATGTGAGAAAAATATATAAAATTAGCAGCTCATTTTAGCATGAATGGAATTGCTAACCAAATTGGGCTGTTTATACTTAAAATGCTTTCAAGTAAACATAAATACAGCATAAAATAAAGATAGTGACCTACCAATGCCATAACTGGATTGCCAGAATTTGCAAAAGGGAGCCTGTTTTCAGCATCAGCACCTTGGAGGCAGGATCCTACAGAAACAAAGAGAAATGCAGCCACAGAACATTAGAAACACATCACCATTTTTTTTAATTGAGAAAATCTTAAGCAATAGAAATAGCTGATAGACCACCATTTGAACTTGAGTGTGGTCTTCTGTTATCCTCTCTATTTGATGGGCTGATTGACTTGGGCATGCTAGGAACTTCAATGTTTTCCAACAGGCCATCCTCCACAGGCAGACGGAGAAAATGAAGGATGCATTGTGCTTTTGACTTGGAGCCAACATGCTCTGCAATTTCATTCCAATTCTCATTGTAAATTTCCATTGCCTCAAGTAGCAGTAATGTTTCCTGATCACTCCAACTTTCCCCATCTATATCTCCATAATCTTTTGTTGAATCCACCTTAATAAAATCTAAGCTTGAATGACCAGTCACAAATCTCCCCTCATGAAAGCAGTCAGGGCATAATAGTATATCAACCTGCTACACGAGATGCTGATCAGCCGAGAATGGATCCAGAAAAAAAAAACAAAGAGCTAACTTAGGTTGACTGAATATTTAGAAAGGCATTTCCAGGTTTTGCCCCTATATGTATATGGATGACTTTTGAGATCTCAAAATTATGAGTCTTGTTAGAATGAGCTCGCAGGCAGCAAAGGGGAATGAAGTATGGATAGAACAACACAACAGTATCACAATGATATAGAAAGGAAGCAAAAGCAGGGACAGAGGATATGAGGATTTACCTCCTTTTGTGACTGGTAGCACACAGAGGGAAGAAGCTGAGAACAATGATTGCAACGATTTTCAGATAAGCACTCTCGAATTCTGTTGTCCAAGTCAGAGAGATCATCATCATGACATGACAATGATGAGTAAACATCAGCTGCCTTGAGCCTACATTTGGGCTTGTCAAATTGGATCAAACTATCAAAAGACTTTAAAGCAGCTGATGGCACATGAACCTCACCATTTGGATCCTCCCTTAAATAAGACCCCCCATTCCAATATTCACAACTTGGTGGAGCTGCACAGTAGTTTATAATTCCCCAATGATCAAGAAATCTAAAAATTCGAGTAAAATCTTCATTGTCAATGCCGACTACCAATCCTTGACAATCAGGAACTGTGAGCCTCTTCTCTGGATTCTCCATGTATTTAGCAACAATGCGATTTCTACACTCCCTGTATTTCTCTGGTGTGTGATCTGGAGATTTTCCAGAGAAAAAATGTGGCACCACTTGTCTCTCCAGTCGATTTACCAAGGCCGGAGAAAACCAATCTACTCTCAGAGAATCCCAACAATAAAATGCCAAAATCAATAAAACTATGAATATAATACAGCTAAAAATGAGTTTGCACAGGGAAAAAAAAATAAGCAAAATTCACAGAAATATTCAGACAAAAGATATTCAATATTTGTTAAGGCAAGTTATATCTGTGTTAAGGTTCTCTAAATGAAAGCAACAATGTCATAACTAACCTCAATCAAGCAAATCCATAACACGTCTCTTGGTGTGAAATTGCCAAACAATTTTTACCCATACAAACCTCGAAATTATGTGCCTTGAGCTGGTAAGGCTACTAGCTAGCTCACTAGATCATGAGATGCTTTGAGTTGGTAAGGCAACTAGCGAGGTTCAGAAATGCAGGTTCCCATAGCAATTTGGATTAGAATCATTCATTAAGGCTGCAGGGCTTGAAAGTGATTTTGCCGTTTACTATTAAAAAAAAAATTAAAGGTTTCCCAAAATAAGAGTTGCCTTTTTGAATTATATCATCAGAATAGGATTCAATAAATAACATTAGCCTCTCTATTTTCCTCTTCATTTTTTTCTTGATACACGGCAAACCCCCAAGAAAATCAAATCCTTAAATTAGCAAACAGGCAATGAAATCCCCCAATTACTGTTTCTTTTTCTTTCAATATTCAATACTGTAAAACCAAAAGCCACTCAAAACCTCAAGTTCACTACTGCCACTTAAACCAACTTTCCATAGCTAAAGCAAAAATAAATTCATCTTCCAAATACTCACACAAAGCCCTAACATATCCATCTCAACAATAATAACACAACACCCACTTCAACATTAATATCAACCAAGAGAAAAAAATTAAAAATTCGACAAAAAAAGAGTAAAAGAGAGTGATAATTTCAAACCTGAATGCATAGGAACCAAATGAACTCTGCTCCAAAACCTCTTCACGACACCCTTTCCATCCATAATCTGCGGCGGCGTCACTACATACCCTGTATTCCCTCCATCACTCCTCTCCAAATCACTCCCATCACAGTCCGCTATCACAGCAGACACCGCCTGCAGCTGCCCGTACGATACATTCTCCAAACTAACCACCAATTGCCCTCTATTACTGTTTTCCCCAGCCAAGCAGGCCCTCTCGGCCGCCACAATCGCCATCACGGAGGCATGAGGGCGGTTCACAGCGAGCCTCGTGACAGGAGGGAAATCGCATAAGCGGACCCCACCGTCAATTAAAACCTCGGTCTCTTGAGGGTTTGGATCGGGTCCGCTGGGTTGTTGATTTGGGTTCGGGTCATCAGAATCTTCTCTGTCGATGACGTTGTTATTATTTTCGTCTGCATCAACGGCGTCGTCTTCTTCTTCGGGTTCTTCTGTTTCTTCTTGGTGGTGGTGCTTTGGAGGTTTTCGTGTAATTTGAGAATCTCCTCGCTTTCGCCTTTTCCATTTGCCCCTACCATCTGTCAAAATCAGACCGAATTAAACAAATAAATAAAATAAAACAAACACTACGATTGATGGATAGGGAGGGCAATAAATGTAAGAGTTGTGGAGAGGGAGAGGGGGTTTTGTGGGAAAAGAGAAGGGAGTACCTGAGGAAGGGAAAGAAGGAGAAGCTGGCATTGTTGGAGTAGAGGGAAATGTGGAGATTTGTGGGGTCTTTAATTGGTTGAATGGGGAATCAAAGGGAGGGAAATGGTAGAGAGAGAGAGAGAATTGGTGTCTCTCTTCTATGTATCTGATTGTGAGCTTTGTGCTGTTGCTTTGTTTGGTCTCTTGCAAAGCCAGGTTTCAATTTGGGGCATTTCTCTCTCTCCTCTCTCAAAACTGTTTCCTTTGTGTAAAGTATATTTTAGCCCCTATAAATTCACAAATACTACACTTTGAGTTCTATATTTTTGAATCTCTTAACATCAACCTCAGTGTCTTCGAGACATTATAATATGGCTCGTAGCTATTCAAAACACCCAAGAAATATCTACTTTTTCATGATGATTTTTTTTTCTTCTGGATCCTTATTTATTTGATAATGTCCTGGAAATAAATTAAGAGGATTTAACATATTATTTAACATTAGTTTTTTATTTTCTATTTAGAATATATTTATGCCTTGAAGTGTGTTTATCATATAAATTTGTATAGCTTAACAATACTCAAATAAAAAAAAACTATGAATAAGGTTTTTTTGAATTAGATTCTCTATAGCTTTAACTCTAGCTCTAATTATAATTATAACCAACCTTTAAACCAAATATGTATTTAGAGCCTGTTTGATTAAGATTGTTTTTTAAAATGTTTTTTACTTGGAAATACATTAAAATAATATTTTTTTATATTTTTATAAATTTATTTTTAATATAATCACATCAAAACGATTCAAAAACACCCAAAAATTAATTTAAAATTAAAAAGATTTTTAAAAACATGATTGGATCACAATACCAAATAAAATCTTAAAAATCAACTTTGTATGTTTACAGTTTTTGTTGTAACTAATATCGAAAAATATACTTTTTATAAGAATGGTTGTAACTATAAAAATATAGATAATACGTATTTTGTTAAAATATCTTTATGTTAGATAAGATTCAAAGACCTCTTTTCATAATTTATAGATTTTGGGTTTTAAATGATTTTTAAAATAATTTTATGAAAACCTTGAACCAAAAAA
>Ga0307517_10009048_pt1 | contig 14194 bp, 10 predicted proteins | sample 23_EM_MG_FD_194515 | JGI IMG/M metagenome (GOLD analysis project Ga0307517, IMG submission 194515) | Populus trichocarpa ectomycorrhiza microbial communities from riparian zone in the Pacific Northwest, United States - 23_EM | ecosystem: Host-associated > Plants > Roots > Unclassified | place...
ACGTACTTACGCTCAAAACTCTCGGACTCTCTTGTCCTTTGCTCTCGCTTTTTTCTCCTTTGTATCGCACTTTCTGCAATATAAAAACTCACGAAGCATTTACTGCCATAAACATGCAAGATTTTCGATTTCTTTTATAATAAAAGCTGCACCAACGCGCGTCCACCTAATTTTTTAGAAGTATTATTATAATTATTTTTTAAAATATTTTTTGTTTGAAAACATATTAAAATAATATTTTTATTTTTTAAAAAATTATTTTTAATAAACATCAAAATAATATAAAAATATTAAAAAAATATTAATTTTAAACAATAAAAATAAAAAATTTTAAATTTACATTTTTTAAAAACACTTTTAAAAAATAAAACCAGTATGCGCTGAGATTTCATTTTCAAACATTCACATATTCCAGTCAAAGATTTCGATCCTTGCCTGCAAAAGGAATAGTCTACTCTTCATTTTGGAAGAGTGATGTGGAGCCTATGTCTTGTCATTTTTTGTTTGTTTTCCATGGGCGTCACCTGACAAGAACGAATACTATGAAGAATTATTACGAGTAATAGATTATGTTCAATAATCCTGTGCCTTGCTATAACTCTTGTGTTATCTGTAATTTATGATGGTGAAGTTGACAGTTTTGCCAGAGTAATCTGATGCTGGTGCGGGCCCCTGCCCCGCCAGCATACCCCTTGCGCGCCTTATTTATATGGTTACTTTCTAGGCAATATTCTAACAGTGTAAAGTCCAAGTTCTTTCACAATCGACTCGCACACTGGACGCTAGGAAAAAAATTGCACTTCAAAAAGGCCACCAACATCATCACTGGACGCTAGAACTTGTGTGTTAATTGTGCCCTTTTCTGTTCAAGAGGCTTCTTGAAGTGTTGTGGTGTAGTTCAAGGGTCATTCTCATGTTTTAAAGCTACTACTGCACGTTCATCGGATTGAATCTAGATGGAGGGGTTGTGAATTTGTGGGTTTTGGAGATTATGTTTTTTTCTTCGGTTTAGGATGTTGATGGTAAAGATGTGAGATCAGCGATGGGAGGGCCGGAGAGAGAAGGAAGGAGATTGGTGACGGGAGAGGGAGGATGAGGAAAAAAGGGGAGGAATTTTCGAGATAGTCAACGCTCAAGATCGAAATAGAAACGCGCCGAAATGATCGATTGAGATATCAATTACAGCTCATGCTGAAGTTTTACACCTGATTGTCATTTTCTGAAGTCAATTTTTTCCAGCTACTGATGTCGCATGGAGGCACTGAAAACTTGTATTCACCATGCAGCACCAATGTCATCCAGTTATATCACCGGGTAATGCGTTTGCATCCAGACTATCCACGCTCACAACAGGTGAAGAATTCAGAATAGAATTCAACGCTCAGGCCATGACCCTTTTCCCCTTGAAGAAACTGACAGTCAACTTCTGTTGCAGTAAATTTGAGGTCAGGACTAACACAGCGTTACAATCAAGAATTGCTTGTAGAAACTAACAAGAAATCTTGGAAAACAAAAATATTCATAATCCTGTATAGGGCATAAGAATTCCAAAAGAGTGAAGAGTGAAGAGAGAACAATTTGCATTAGCAGCATCAGGACCACCCAAAACAACATCACCAACGCAAAATTGTCACACAATCTCACCTCAACAAATGATTCCTCGAATATTAAACCTCTACAGGGGCATGTTCAGACAGCTGGCAAAAATAACTAAAGCGTCCCAAAACAAAAAAACTTTGCAAAACTTCATTGGAGGATTGGTAGATAAAATGCAAGAAGGAAACATCCAGGTTCCCAGTCGTATTACTGTGATGGGTAGGTAGCTCACTCACTTAGATCTCACTTCTTCTTTGCAGCATCTCCAGCCTTAGTCTGCACATAGAAGAAACATGTACGGGATCAACAGTTTGGATGTGGAGGCTAGAAAAATCCAATAATAAGGAATGGGATTGCCAAAGAAAACTTGCTAAATTACCTTCTTTACACCTCGAACTTTCTTGGCCCTATTCTTCCTTTCCTTTAGTTGCTTCCTTGATTTTTCCACCTTGGTGGCTAGTCCATTCTATCATCAAAACAAGCAATTATTCAGCATAAAACACAAAAACCCCAGGCACTAGAGTACTCAGTATACACTGACAAAATCATGTTGAACTTCAGAAAACTAAATCAGTTTCTTGTTTCACCAATACATGTGGTGGTCGTATGGAAAATATGGTTCCAGATCAAAGAGCTAATAGCTAGCATATATCCTAAACTGTAGATGTTTGTGAGGCTTAACAATAAAAGCAGACATAATTATTCTAACAAATACACCAAAGCAGTGCGCAAATATAGAATCTGCATTGTCTGAACATAAAAATTTCTGATACTAGTCTCAAGAAGAGTAAAAAAGGCATTCAACATCTTCATACTGCAGCTTGTCTATATCAGCTTCCATTGCATTGGCAAAAAATATATTCTCTTCACCTTGAATAGTTTTTAGCGGTACCAAATTCCTCGTTATTGATCCAGAATCAATTCAGTCAAATTTGAATTGTAGCAAGAAAAATGTTACACATATAAGCTATAAGCAAATGTTGAATCTGTTGTCTTGAACATAATAAAAAAACCTTTATAACGCAGGTTTCAGATGCTTTTGTGAGACATGTCTAAAGAAGGATAAAAATGCATCCAGCATCATCATACAACAGTTTGTGAATATTAGCTCACCTTAGCCCCAAACTCCCCAGCTCATTAACATAAGGAAAAAGGAGAACATTTGGACTCTAAATCAATTACACAGGAGATGACTTTCCAAAAAATTGACAAGTTAATGATCCAACCAGCAAGCAAAGTACTTCTATAGCAGCTAACTTCTGTAGTCTCTCAATTAGGTGAAGACTAGATGGAAATGTAGAGTGACACATTATCCATAACCCCTCAAACCATCTTACCAATTAAAACTAATGCTATCCTAGGATCACAAATGCATTTGCATTTCTGCATTCAAAACTGGAGACAATACTCTCCGTGAATAATGTGCAAAAGGCTATAGAAAGAAGTGATACATATAGGCTCTCAGAATTCTATTTGAAAGTTAAGAGAAACTGAAAGGTGTGTTTTAAGGTATTGGCTAGAAAATTCCCAGGCTACTTGCATACATACCACATGGATGTAAAGAAGAGCTGATTTAACCAAAGTGCTTATACGACTGGAGAAATAGTTGATGCAAGTAAAGTTATTGCGAAAAAAAATTGAGTAGCTTGGATCATGAAAAGGTTTCGATATGTTTAAAGTTTAATAAGCATCCTGACGGGTTCTGAAAATGTCTAACCTACACTAGGTTTTGTTCTTTGTTTGCACTATGAGCAGGCTACCCGCACACATGATTCTATTTATAATCTGAATTAACAGAATAGGTTTGTTCATTCACAGAGAAATTTCAAGCTAGCAAAAACCAATAAGTCCACATAATCAGAAATCAAGCAAAGGGTTAGATAATCACATTTTCTTTTAATCAAATAATGCTGAAAAAATCTATCAGCAGGTATTATTTTCCCATTCTTTCCTTGAATTAACTATTAGTCTCACTAACATATTGAGTGTTATGCATACGCATTGCAGCTGCATAAAGATGATTCGACACTAACAAAGGAACAAGACATTCAACAAATGCACTAAATGTACGCAGATGATGAACATTCTAGAGCAGTAGCAGGGGAGTTAAGCAGATTGGCAGTTACCCTGATTAGCCTGTACTTGGGCTCGTACTTCTTGGCGCTCTCAACAGAGTCATAAATCAGCCCAAACCCAGTTGATTTCCCACCTCCAAAATGAGTACGGAACTTGAACACAAAAATCGAATTCAGGTCTTTCACCTCATATAAACTTGCCAACTTCTCTTTCAATTCAGCCTTCATAATATCCCATTATCAGATACCAAAAATCACAGGAAAAAAAAGCAGTTAAGAACATGAAAAAAAAACTAACCACATACCTTAGAAACATTAGCTCTCCCAGGATGCAAGACGTCAATGATCTGTTTCAAAAACCATGGTTAGTTTATAGACTGTATTATTCTAGAAACCAAACAGACCTAAAAAAGAACAAAGAAAGGAAACTGAAGAGATGGAACTCACAAACTGCTTCCTAGAAAGAAGCCTGTTTGTCATAAACTTTCTTGTTCTAATAGTCACAGCCTTGTCTGCCATGGTTGTCTGTAACTAATAGGCTTCTTCTCTCCTTGACGACGCTGATAGGCTTCGATTCGGACGGAGGCTGCCTTTGGGCAAGGAGTGGAAGATGAAGGTATTATTATTAGGGTTTTATGCAGTAACAGTGTGAAGCAGTTTGGGTTCTGTTTGGCTCTCGGTGGTTGTACGCTCCAGTGTGTGATTAGATCTATCCGGCTCCAGCTCGTGATATCTAATCAAAGGACATGGGCCTGCAAAAAAGACTCGCCTAATACGGGCCTGAGTTCAGGTCAAATGTAACTTTCCAGTCCATCCACAACAACATCAGATAGATTACACGTCTGAATTGATAAACGGTCCAGATTCATGGGTTCATAATAGATGGGACCAATTATTAGTTGACACGCCTGCACCTGATTGAACTTGGCATACTTGCCCAGTTCCAAAAGCTACAACTCTAACTAACTAGCAACTATAGGGCGAAGCGAAACCGTTACGTATATAGTCCAATACCAACCCCCTTCCCCTACTAACTTTCTTTATTCTCGTAATTCTATCCATAATAAAATCAAAAACTCGTAATCTCTCCAAAACCCACAGGAAAAAAGAAGAAGAATCTTGAAAAGCCTAACATAATTCATACATATAGACAAGCAGAGCACAATGGCATCAACGATCAAGTTTAGTAGACCACCAATTCTTGCGTTTCTTTTGCTTCTCTTAATGTCTTTCTTGTATATATCTTTGGCCGCCTATTGTGGTTCAATGGGTGGCTCCTCTGGAGAAAGTTCTCCCGTCTCTTCAGGCGGTGGCTCTTCTTTCTCCCCCGTCGGAAGAGGCTCTTCTTCCTGGGACTATATAGACTCTGGGGGAAGTAGAGGGCAGGGAGGAGGACGGAGAGGCAGCAAAGTAGATGTTATAATATTTGTTACCGGCGTCGTGATCTTAGTTTTATTCTGTGCCGGTTTTATGATTGCCTTCTGCTGCTCTGAATACCAAAAAGATCGGAAAAGGAAAAAATCAGAACAGTACAGGAGAGAGCCAATAAAATCAGAACAGTACACGCTTATAATGGTTCAGGTACACTCTGAATATCGGATAGTGATAGTGTTTTGGTTTCTTTAACAGAACAAAGATTCAAATCAAATCAACTGTCCTTTTGGTTTCTAAACAAGGACTCCTGCTTTCCTTTGTAAAAGAAGGAATCTGATGCAGTAAAGAAATCAATACCCAAAACCTGCTAGAGCTAGTTTATAGTTCTTCGCAATCCTGACATTGTAGGTGGGCCTAATGGGCAAGGCTCTTTCACTTCAAAACGAGCTCAATGAAATTTCCAGCACTGCAAACACTTCTACAGCGAGGGGATGGCACCGCATACTGACAAGTGAGTTATGATCAGGACTTTCCTGGTATCTTTTTTGGAACATCATATTTATGATTTGTTTTTGACTCCGTGGCATTCAACTAATGCCGTGTCTCTTTTTCAACTATGGATTCAGAAACAGTGTCGGCGTTTCTACGATATCCAGAATACATGATCTCTGGCTTTTCATCGGTATGTCAAACCTATTTTATTCTGTAACTGATTTCGGCCCCTCTCTTTACTGCATACCTATGAAATAGTCACTGCCTTATGTTTAAGCAATCAATACAATCAATAGAAGCTGTCGCTGACCACTAATCTTTGTTTATCTTCATTTCTTCTTATAGATCATATAACGATTGAACGTTTTTATGTGCCCCACAAATTTTCTAATAGGTAGAAAAGTATAGTACCACTGGAGTAGTGCTAATGAGGTTCAAGCAGCTCTCGAGTGAAGAAAACGAGAAGTGTCATGCAGGATCACTGGTAAATTTCAACAACGTCAATATACAAAGAGAAGGCGTTCCTGGAAAAAATTATAGTAAGTTCATCTGTTTCAAGTACTTCCTCTGACAAATCGATTACTTTTCTTGTTTGTTTTGACATACTGAGCTAACTATTTTTTCGTAATACTTTATCCTTTTCAAAGTACTACATGTCTACTAAATACTCTTTAGGATGACTTTGGATTGATCAATTGGAGCAGCATACGCTTCTGAACCTTAGAGTTTTTTTGTTTTTTTTGGTAGCACATGGTCACCAAACCCTAGATGCAAATTCTACAAAAGGAATATGATCACAAAACACTGCTACAGGGGCAAACTCTCCTTTTCTTTCATTTTCTTATTGTTACTGAATCTACTTTAAGTGGTTATTTAATTGATCAAGGAAGTTCCGTATCACGAATATTGTTAACTTGAAGATAGCCTTCGCTGTAGCTTCAAATGAAACAAAAACATGTATAAACCAGACATTATTTGATGCTCTGAAATGCTGCTGAATCTCTCCTTTCTAAACTATCATTGGTAAACATTAGACTATCTGTATCTAGATCTTCTTACGGTGAAATCTCCTGCGTCCTCCTTCAAATGGAATTAAAATGATGCTGTGAGAAAAATAAGGGGATATTTGTTATCCAAGAAAGAAGTGATGCGTGAGCTGGACAGAAGCCAATACTAGTTTTTTATTCTTGTCTTTAGATGGCTCCTACTTGTTAACTTGACCTCTTGCAGAACGTATTTTGAAAGTCTGAAATATCTGTATTTTTTATTATTCTACCCATACTTTTCTCTTGACACCCGTTCACAGGTGACAATCCTGGTGGCTGCTAACGGTATGTACAAAGTTCCTGCTATTAGAAGCACAGAGGGCATCAAAGGTGCCTTGCTATCTTTGAATGTTGATGCACAAGAACTTGAGGTGATAACAATGACATCCTAAATATTTTATTATCCACTATATAACACTTCTCAGTTTGGGCCTCCTGTTGATCCTATAAGTACATTGTATCTGATAAACATTGCCATTGTTCTATATAGGCTGTAGAGGTGCTCTGGACTCCGCAGGCTGAGAATGAAACATTGTCTGAGCAGGGATTTCTCCAAAACTACCCACGTTTGAGGCCGGATTTTATGACCTGATAAAGGCATCTGTTCGAAACTTTGATGACAGGCAATTTTTAGTTTTGGAACGCAATACACTGCAAGTAGGAAGATGTTTTCGTTATGTCAATAGTCTCCCCCACTTTTAGGATTGATTACAATATATTCTAGGATATTTTTGACACCTCTATGTGCTAAGAAACTTCACTCTGTTTATATCTGCCTGTAAAGACTTACCTCATTTAGACACAATTTCTGCGAATATCACAACAGTTGAGAAATTTGTTGTAGGCTTACCATTTGATTTTCTATTTTCCAAATAAACAAGCTCTACCCAGGGCTTGTTTGTATCATAATCATAGTTTTGTACTTCAGGTACTTTTCGGGCGAACATAAGAAATTAATCTGACAACAAAGGATGGATATGAGGATGATAGTTTTTGTTCTTGTAACTTGATGCGACCATCCCGTTTAATTTCACATATATCCCACAAACAGTTTGGTGCCATTTATGTAGCCAAGTTTTGTTACCTTGACTCTTCACTTTCTATAAACTACCTATCTTCATTCACAGAGGAAATCAAAGGTGCCTTGCGATCTTTGAATGTTGATGCACAAGAACTTGAGGTAATAATAATGACATCCTAAATATTGTATTATCCACTATGCGTACCTTGTATCTGATATACGTTACCATTGTTGTATATGGGCTGTCGAGGTGCTATGGACTCCGCAGGCAGAGAATAATACCTTGCCTGAGCAGGAATTTCTTAAAAATATTTGTTTTTAAGCTCTAATTTCTGAAATCGAGAGTCCTGATTTAAAGTTATTTGCAGGGGTACGTAGTATTAATTTCAGATAAAGATAACAGAGAATAAGGTGTAAAATAATCATGTAGCTTATTCACTAGAGAAGAATAATTTCAGCAATCAAACTTAAACGAGAAGTGTGCCCAGTACAAGCCACGGTTGCAACTCTGCCATATCCCTCGGTAGAGATATTTCATTCTAGATTAATCGTGTCTGATATTCTCAAGCTAACAGTACCGAAATCGAGCTGCAAGTTTGGTTTCTGTAAACTAATCGGAAATGTGAAGCCTCGAATTTCCACAGATGACAATAATGGTACGTTCATATTTACAATTATGGGTAGCAGGTTCCAATTAATGGGCGACTAAGACACACACCAGCATATTTGGCACGTTATAGGCTTCGTAGTCATACAGCCCTGTGTAAACCCAACAAGAAGTCATGGAGCCATAAGTGAGAAAGTGGGGGATGGGATGCCGGCATTAATTACATTTGTTTTGTGTTTTAAAAATATTTTTAAAAAAGTTCAATATCTTTTTAATTTTTTCAAATTATTTTAATTTATTAATATTAAAAATTTATTTTAAAATATAAAATTTATTTTAATATATTTTTAAATAAAAAACACATACTACGTTGAATTCTACATGAAAAAGTTGGGCTGGGAGGGCGCTAGCTTTTAAAAAAGATCAATAATGAGAGGTCATAAAGGAAGCTCTCTCCGCGTTGGATAACTTTTCTACTGCTCAAGTTTTTCCATGCTTGGAATGCCGCCATGACACAAATCTATAAGTTTCCAAAAGTGAAAGTTCAAAGTTAATACTTTTTTAGGATGGAATTTTCTTTTCTTTTGAATGGATTCCTACATCATTAGCTACTCTATAGAAGGGGGAAAATGACTCTGATTTCCTCCGTTAGCTCCATCTGTCCTTTTACTATCAATGATGTTGCTAATACTGTGGTACACGCCCTCAAACTCATAATTTGTTGTAATTTAGTCTCAATCCTTTAATTTATAATAACTGATCTACTTATGTTATTTTAGCCTCGACTTGAAAATTCAACAATGCTCTTACTGTTTTCTAAACCACGAAAACACTTTCAATGCCATGAAAAGAAAATCCCCTGATGACAAAAAAAGGACATTTCATGTATTTATGAGCATTCTACAATTTTTCGCATGCACTCAAGTAATTGTATCATAAAAATGTAAGAATACTGGTGCGTGCGTTATCGTATGCAGGAGGTTAGAGGGTTGAGAGTCGTCACACTCAACTGCTTGAAATCAAAGGATCAGCACGTGATTAGAAGAAGATAAAAAGTTTGAGGACTTAAACTAACGAAGTAGAACCACAGCATGGTAGTTTTTCTTTTGCTTTCTTCCACACGCTGGCACTGACGCAAGGTATTTGCGGGTCGCAATAATGGCATGAGGCAGGGATATATGCCCATTGGAATAGTGCTGTATTGCATCAGTCACACATCCTTCAGATATGTCCAGCTCAAGTTGGCAACTTGTGATCACCCAGTACATCACGCTGGAAGCATATGCCTGCTACTAGGTAGTAGGTATATGAACGCTCAAATTGCATGGGACCATTCCACTTCAGTTTGCTCCGTGAGTCAATCTATCCGACAAGGCTCTGACTATGTGAGAGAAAAGTAGAGGCAGTGGGCACAATATGATTTCATTAAAATGAATCATGAACTTCTGGGAATTCAAGATTTCAGGCTTAGAGTTTAGAGGAGGGCAATTAGCATGTAAAATACAAATAAATGGTGAAATAACACAGAAATAAAAAGTTTTGTTGGAATTGCGATAAAATTTTAATTAATATTTCAGTTTATAACCATGATATTTATTTAAATTCATACTTACCCGTCGACCAATTCGTAAGAAAAATCATAAAAATACATTTAGACATCTACAGCATCAACAGGAAGGGAAGTTGCCCTGTGAAGGGAATGTGGAAGCAAAGCTCCTGCATAGAAATTCTTAGCCGTGATTATTTGCTCGGGGCTGAATGCCTTGTTGATTTCCTCACAATTTTGGACCTCTTTATTTGCTGAGTCAGCACATCTTTTATCAGCATCTGTAGGGAAATAAGAAGTAAAATTCTTGGCAGAGGAAAGAAACTTCAGGGCAGCTTCATTGTTTCCTCTCTTTTCTTTAGGCAACATCAAAGGCAGAGAACGCACGTTACCTTTCTGGTGCTCCATGTTATCTGAATTAGGACTCAGGCTTGAAGGTTTTGATTTGACTCCCAACTGTTGGTCTTTGAGCTCCCTTAACTGCATCTGATACTTGGCTTTAAGCCATCTTAATTCTTGCCTAATTTCGTTCTCATGATCATCCCAGTGAGTGGTGCTAAATGCTGAAGGATTCTCGCAGGTAGATTCTCTTGCGTTTGATTCTCTAAGAGTGTCCATGTTTACGATTCTTTCTTGCTCCTCAAAGATTGTATGGTTTGTCGTGCTGTGACCCTGACCACAATGAATCTCTCTAGATCCTTGTGAATTGGGTGCATCTCGCTGAGCCCAAATGTCAGTACAATTGATGCTTGTAGATTGGCTTGGTGAAACAGGGGCACAATCAGTACTAGTACTTTGCTCAGGGCCTTTGACTTGATATGTGATTTCCTCGAACCGCCCATGCACAGCAGCACATCCATGTTTAGAACACGGAAGGACTTCCAGGTTCCTGGTACCTGAACTGTTTGATGAAAAATAATCCTGTAGGTTACCATGTGAAGCACAATTCTGACAAAAACTTGCATCTGTGCACTGTGGACTTTCCTCTATTCCCATCCCCCTCTTCCATTCCGGTACCAAGGTTGAGATTTCACCATCGATCATGTCTGCTATCTTCAAAACATCTTGGTCTGTAATACCAAGCTCATCGAACATTTCAGTCGCAACACTAAATGCAGTATCAGTCTCAATGTCAAATGGAAAGTAGATGTTTCGTATGTGGCCTGCATAGAGAGATTACAGTGTCAGTATGATTTTTATGCTGCATTATTCAGTCAACATCTATGTCAAAACACAATAAGGTCTAGAAATTTGAAACTTCTCTTACCTTCCTTATCTGCAACCCTGAGCCTTAAGAAGATGTCATCATCCTCTCTCCACCTCCCTTTAATTGCAATGTCAACATTTCCCAAATGTTCATCCTCTTGACAGATGAAAAGATCAATTGGGCTTGTCTCAAGCTCAAGTTGATGGTATTCTATTTCATTCTCAAGATCATAACCCAGATAATCAGTGTAACCATTGGTCAAAGAGCTGTTGCTGCAATGAATTCCATAGAGAGGTTGTGTCACAAGAGGACCTGCTCCATTCAAATCTCCTTGGTAATAATCTATTGGTCTCAAATCAAATCCACAATCATCAATTAGAAGAAAAGGGTCATTTAAAAGCTCTCTGGCTGAGAGCCTAGTGGACACAGTTGCTAGACATTTCTCAACAAATTGCCGCACATCAGGATCTTTTACTTTGTACAAAGAATCAGGTTTTTTCCCCTACATGAAAATAAGAAATTGTAAAATAAAGTAATGAAGATAAATTGGATCAGTAAAAAAACTGAAGAGTTCGTAGTTCCTACAGATACGACTTTCTTGTAAATCTGACCAGCGTGGTTGCATTCACTGTATGGATAATCAAAGGTGACCATCTCCAAGACACACATCCCAAAAGAATAGATGTCAACTAATTCATTATACTCCTCCCCGTAAACCTCTGGAGCCATGAATTCTGGTGTTCCTGGGTAATAAAATAAACTCAAATATATACTTACACTGAAGAAGCTTCAGCAGTTGGTTTAATTTAAGCACTCTGGATTAGAAAAAATCATCTGCAAGCATTTCTGTTTGAAAAGTGATAATGAGTGCATGGGAAAGTGTAAAAAGGCATAGACCATATGTAAGTGTTCAGTTTGAAAAACCAAAGGATGAGATTAGAGCTTAGAAGGAATTTGAGAAACCTAGCTGAACTTACCAACACAGTGAGCAGCGTAGGATTTCTTAAGGATTGCAGCAAGGCCAAGATCACCAATTTTGACTTCTCCTTGGTTACCATTAACAAAAATGTTGTCACACTTGAGATCTCTGTGGATAACAGGGGGGTAATGGCTGTGAAGATAGAGAAGCCCCTTCAGTATCTGCCTACACCAATGCTTGACGGCTCTAATATTTACTCTCCTGTGTTTTAGCCTATACCTACGCAGAAAAATTGAAATTCAAAAAAAGAATGAAACGTGCCCACATTGAATAATTAATGAATTTCAATCACCCAGATAAGCAAACCAACAAGAAGGAAAGACTAAATTTCTTGAAACTTGAACAGTGCTTACTGTCTTAAAGTACCAGAGGTGAACATCTCAGTGACAAAGTTGATGTTCCTGTTAGCAGTATCAACCCAAGAAGTATAAAACTTCATGATGTTTTCATGGTTTAAGGTCTTGAGTAGGTGAATTTCACAGTAAAGCCTCTCAAGATCCTCAGGTCTCTGGAGGGAATCACAAAGCCTCACCTGATTCCAAGCTACCTCAATTCCTTCATACTCATCAAAGGCTTTATAACTGCAACACAATAGACAAAAATAGAAACCATCGCGTTCAGAAAAAACTGGATTCACATTTAAATGGAAAACCACCCACAAATTAAAACCCAAAAAAGAAAACATCCATACACAGTCTTTGAAGCTCCTTTGCCAAGAATTTCATTGTACTGCAGAAAGCATAAAGAAAAGACGTTTATGTAAGACTCAAAACTCAAATTTCCAAATATTGATGACAACATGCAAGAAAGAGGGTATGCATAAATGCGTATTTACTCTTCTATATCTGCCAGTAGGATCAACTTCAACAAACTCCAAGTAATCTGTTTCAAGACTTGTAAGGCCATTCATTCTATATATCCTTAAAGCTCTGCAAAATTTCTAAGCAGATAAGAGAGAAGGAAGGAAGTATACTTTGCTGGTTCTCCACAATATTAATAGTAGTAGAAAAAACTGAAGAGCAGAAATATTATTGTTATTTTTTTTTCTTTATGTGAAGGAAAGAGATTAAAAGAAGATAAAAAAATAATTATTATTTAGTAACTGAAAAAAAGAGGAAGTCACAAGTGTAGTTGGTGCCTCGGTGAGTCCATAAGAAGGACAAAGTTAAAAGCCAACTACCATGACTTTTCTTTGTTTTCGTTAAAAAGTATTTTTGAATTTTTTTAAAATATTTTTATTTTAAATTAATTTTTTTTATAATTTTCAATCATTCTGTGTTGTATTAAAAATAAATTTTGAAAAATAAAAAAATATTTATTAAAATACTTTTAAATAAAAATCATATTAAAAAAATAACAATTACTACAATCAGACTGAAGGACAGAACCCAACAAAACAGCCTCTGTCTGGTCGACGCTATCTTTCTATGCAAGTGCATGCCTTGTTTCTCCGATCTCCATCTCGTCACGAGCTGCAAGACCAAGACTTTCTCTATCCTGCAACAGCTTGCATCAACCTGAACCAACCATGTTTTTCTTTGTATCTATTTTTCTAGAAGGTTTGTTTGCGGAAGAAAAGGTGGGAGCTAGGATTTTTAATTTTCGTTGAAAGGTCATTTTTGCATCATGGAAATCTTATGAAGCTTTATATTTGTTTTTATTACTTTTTCTTTTTCCGTTGCGGGTACCGTTTACCTGTAAAGATTAGAGTTTCATGTTAGCGCTGGGTCATTTGGTGTTTATTTAGAGCTGAGTTTTGAGGGTAATCGAGTCAGTTTAAATATACTTAATTAATTTTACAAATTTTAAAGTTAATAATTATATAAATATTTAATAATTTTAAAAAATTTTAAACTTATAATTATTAAAAAATAAATTTAAAATATAATCAATTAAGCTTCTTCTAATTAGTGTCTAGACCAGTAATTGGGAATTTGGGAAGCCCTTATTTGTATTGTATGTATTCTCAATTGAAATCTTATTTTTTTTTTTTAGTTTAACGTGGGTGTTCGGATCAGCTTGCACGCATCTAGACTAATTCCACGAGTTCTAAAATTAACAATTATGTAAGTCTTCAATAACCATTATATAAACAATTTCATAACTCGAAACTGAGGCTATATATGATTGAAATTCATCTATAATATAATCAATTAACACCTAAGGTAGCCTCGGATTATGTGGCTGGGTTATTAATTTAGGACGATGTCTTGTCGTCGGAGATCATGGCATGGAGTCCACTATGGGATCA
>Ga0307517_10009049_pt1 | contig 14194 bp, 18 predicted proteins | sample 23_EM_MG_FD_194515 | JGI IMG/M metagenome (GOLD analysis project Ga0307517, IMG submission 194515) | Populus trichocarpa ectomycorrhiza microbial communities from riparian zone in the Pacific Northwest, United States - 23_EM | ecosystem: Host-associated > Plants > Roots > Unclassified | place...
CCTCCACCAACAAGAAGGATATCCTTTGCCGCCTGGATCGAGGTCCTATTGGCGCTGAAGAATTCGCGCAGATCAGACTCGCTATCTGGGAAGGCAAAAGGACCGCTCCATTTGGAGCCTGGGGCAAGAACAAGAACATGGAAACCGACACGCTCCCCGTTAGAAAGGACAACGTGTCCTCCAGTGCCATCTTGTGCCTTCTCAATATTTGTGACCTTTTGCTGGATGAAGGTGCCGTTTTGGGTGGCGAAAATCTCCTTCAGGTTCACAAGGACTTTGTCTTCGAGACCGTCCGGATTGCAGACGTTGACTCGGGCAGAAGCAGGAAGAAGGATGAAGTGGGGGCGCGGGTCAATGAGGATGAGGTTGTAATTGGACGCGTCGAGCTTTGAGGATAGAAGCCGCGCCGTGACTGCACCACCAGCGCCGCCGCCTACGACAACGATATTCTTGCGGTCGTCGACCTTGCTGCTCATGCTGACTGGATATTATGGGTATGTGGGATGTAGTGGGGCGAATTTCGAGCATTTATAGAGGTTGTTCGCGTGACAACAAAGGAGACGATGGGTCAGCATTGTCGGAGGGAATTTGAGAATTGGTAACGTAAAACCCTTCATGACGGTAATCGTGGGAATATGGTACATAACCCAAATTAGGATTTCGGATTAGATGTAAGATGCCTCCTCGTCGCAAACCAACGTCCACCCGACAGAAAAAGGCAGACCAGCAGCTAAAGCGCGCAATAAAGCGCGGTGATGCCCTTCCCCCAGAAGCGAAGAAAACGGGACACCATCATCGTAAGCCAAGGCTTGGTCCAACTGGCCAACCACTTGGCACCAATGTCGTTGAATCTGCGCGAAAGCTTCAATCGGCGTTCATCAAGCTGCCTCCAAAATTTCTTGAGGAAACGAAGGCTATTGCATCCAATTTTCCGCTTGCGCGTCCCATCCTTCATCAGAACGCCATCTTCCACGATTTCGATCGTTGTGGGGACCCCAACGCGGAACCATTGTCATGTCCCAAGAGACCAAAGTGGCGCTTCGATATGAGTAAGCTCGAAGTCGAACGCAACGAAGAAGGGCTTTTCAAGAAATGGATCGCACAGACTGACGAGGCCCTCGAAAAATGGCAAAGCGAGATCAATCCTCCAGAGCCTGCAAACACCATGCCGCGTTCCCCGTCATACTTTGAACGCAATTTAGAAGTTTGGCGCCAATTGTAAGATCCTATAATCTCAATCGAATTTCCTCTCAAGTAATGATGTCATAGATGGCGTGTCACTGAGATTTCTCAGATCATTCTAGTGCTTCTCGACTCCCGTTGCCCCACTTTGCATTACCCACCATCCCTTTCCTCATATCTTGGCGATCGAAAGGTCATTCTAGTTCTCACCAAGGTCGATATATCTGGTCCGACTCGTGTCGAGGCCTGGATCAAGTATATCCACCGGCATCATCCTAATGTCCGCGTAGTGCAGGTCGAATCCTATATCGAGAAAGAGGCAAGCCTAGACCATCAAGGAAGGAAACAATATGAGCCAAGTATCCCTGACCACTTTCGGGCGACGCTCTTGCAGGTCATAAAAGAAATTCATGCAGAAATCTTAGAACCTCCCGAGAAGGTCAAAAGCAATCCCGACCGGCTCAAGGGCTGGGTTCCTGCAGTCAAGAGAGAAATTGACTGGGAAGGGGTAATGCAAGCGAAGGGCTCAAAGGTCGGCCTCGCTGTTGGAGGTGCCAGTGTCCCACGGCAAAAGTCCCCAGAAGAATCCCCTGAAGATCCTAATCACCGTCAGGAACCTGAATATTTGACAATTGGTTTAATTGGTTTGATATTAACCCCTTTCATCGTTACCCTACTCATTAATGAAACAAGGCCAACCGAATGTCGGCAAGTCGTCCCTGTTAAACGCTTTATTCGGTGCTCGAAAGGTTCGGGCCTCCAAGACTCCTGGAAAGGTGTGTTTCCTCTGTAACATAGATCTTTCAAAAACACTCATATCTACCTCGCAAAGACTAAACATTTCCAGACATTATATTGGACACCCGACGTTCGTCTGGTTGATTGTCCGGGCTTGGTCATGCCAAATTATGTACCAATGGAAATGCAGGTACGTCCTGTGTCTACTCGGCGGTTTGCAAATTAATTTTACAATTCGAGGTGCTTTGTGGCATCCTTCCCATATCGCGAGTTTCCGCAGTCCCATCTTGCATCTATTACGCCGCGAAACTGCTTCCTCTGGAGCGCATTTTTAACCTTGTTCACCCAAGCACTAAATTGGCGCCCATGGAAGACAAGCGTACTTGGCGGGATGGTCGGAAGACGGAAGCGGAAGATTCAAATGGAGGTTCCACCTCTCCCACCTGGACCGCCATGGATATCCTCACAGCTTATGCAGATGCCAAGGGGTGGGTCACTGCCAAAGCTGGAAGGCCTGATGTTCATAGAGCTGGTAACGCCAGTAAGTCTGTTATTAGTTCTTTGCTTTCTTGTTCGTGATTTTTTCAAACTGCAGTCCTACGAGCGGTTGCGGAGGGCCGAATCGGGTGGAGTTTCTGGCCCCCGGGAACGCCTCTGGGTCAAATAGCTGCAGGAGACGGAGATGAACAGGGCATCTGGATTCCGCGTGGTGACACCATCGAGGATGATGATGTGGAGCCAGAGAGCGATCTCGAAGAAGCAGCGGAAGATCCCGTAAGCACGAGCGAGGAGGAGGAGGAAGATATTGAAGACAGCGATGTTGGAGCAACAGGAACCGCAGGTGTTGGTAGGTTTGGAGCGCTTGCAATCAGTGACACTGGGGAAGATGGCGACGAGGATGATACAGATGACTCCAACTGAAGTCACTTAACGGGTTTCAACATTTTACGAACACTTTCTGCAACACAAATTATCTTGTATCACGCAATTATGTATCTTGACTACAAAGAGAAATGGGACTTCTCAGTCCGTTGGATGAGTGGCGCACCCAAATTATTACCGGTCCGAGGTTTCCGGTCATGCATGATTCCGGCACCATGATGAAGCTTGTTCACAGCAATTGCGCGAGACCAAAACCAGAGCTCAGTCTGAACTATGCTAAGCTCATGGTTCGGGCAGAAATCCCCTGAAGAAGACCACTCTGAAGGTACAACACCCCGTCCGTCTTTTTCTCCACCAACCCACATCCAACGAACCTCAACTGAGAAAGCCCCTGGGCCTAAACGCGCCTTTCCTACTGCATATACTACCCCGCATGATGCCATTATTGTGGACCTTCAAGCCCCAGCAGCACGACCTATACCTGTGGATGCACCTTCTGCAACGGACGAACAGGTCGTTTCACCAGAACCAGAGTTCACAGTAACTCGGGAGCCTCGTACAGACTCCAAATTCCTAAGCCCTATGTCGGGTCCACAATATCCAGGCTTGCAACAACAACAAAGCCCCCGCACTCATCTGCTTCTGGACCCCTTTGATGGCAACGTCCTGGGAGTTCTTGTCCCGCACCAAGAGCAAGGTTCTGCTACCGAGGACATGTCGCCTTCACAAGTGAACCTTTCCACTAACCGTGATGCCAATGTCAGTACCAACAATACTGACACGAGAAGCGAGGCAGTGTGGGCGCATCTGTCGCGTATACTTGACCTACAAGGCCAACTATCGAAGATGCACCTCGAAATGGAGGATATTGGCACAGGCAAAGCGGCCGACTCGAAACGGAAGAAGCACAAGCAGCGCGATGAAGGTGCTCCGGAGAGCCCCAACCCCGGTTTGGATCCTGAGGATCCATTTGTTCCTCCTGGTCTCGAACCCAGAAAGAGGGCTATGAGTACCGATTCCAGAGGATCATCCAATGGTGATGCCGACGGCGACGAGGAAGGGGTCAACATGCCCAGTGAAGAGGCGGAGAAGGATAGGATCAGAGAAGAAGAATTCGCAAAGCTTGCCACTCAGTTTGAAGGGAGGAAGGAAGCTATCAACGATATAATGGGAAAGGAAAGGTTACTATTGGCTCGTTTTTATATTTTTCTTACTCGTTTGTATCCCTCTAGCTCGACGATCTTTCCAAACTTCTCTTCGAGTTCCATGACCTTAAATCCCCGGATATTGAGTTTCCGACTCGTAACAACTCGATTTTGACCTCTCCTCAGCGTTCAACGTCGCCTCTAGGATCCGGTGAAGCTGAATCCAAAGGAAATACGTATCCTCCGACGCAATCCACTTCGATAACATCCAACCCGAGTCATGAATGGACAAAACAGAATGCCGCGTCCTCGTCGTCGAAGGTGCTGCATGTGCCACCGGGCCGGGCACAGAGCGAAACAACCATCACTGACGCTCCAGGTACCACGCTGCGGAAAAGGGTTTTGCCAACCTTATCTATAGACCCACAAGTGCAGACTGCTGTCATGGACAGTCCCACTTCGACGATCGGAAGCATGAGGCTGCCTCAAAAGGAGTAAGAATTTGGTAGTTTTTTTCCCTTTTTCTGCAGCTTGGAGATCCTTATTCCGGGGTTGGGTGGCTCAGAACATGCGGTGATCCAGAGTTGTGTTGACCCATTGATGGCGTACATCGCAAATCGCGATGCTCCATGACCAGGCGTTCAACCGCGTGCCGCAACAACCATTGGAACCTATGATGTAAAGCTGCATCGCGGTACATAGAGCGTGAAAAAGTACTAAAATATAACACATTGGTATTTTACTTGAAAGTTGACGGCCCTAAAATGGACAGGGTGGCTTACAACTCTAATTGACGTCATTCTTGTGCGAGTCCATAAAGGGCGTCTCTGACTGCGTTCAACACAAACATGTCGTCCATCCTCGCCCTTCCTCCTGTCCCTCCAGAGCTCAAGGCGGTCTCTCCTTTCCTCTCCCGCGCAGAAGAGCTTGCGAAACAGGATCCCATAATCTCTTATTGGTGTGAGGACCTCTGTCTACAGATCACCGGTTCCAGCTTATCTCTTTCCTTCCAGGCGCATACTATGCAGCGCAAGTCGGTATCAGCCTCAAGGCTCGTAGTACTGCCTCTCGTGATCTCCTTATCGCTCTTCTCGGTGTTCTTGAACAAATGAAGCTCGGTATCGGCTCGAATGATGCTATCGACATCGAATCCGTCAGCTCTGCCTACGTCGAAAACTTTGCTCTCAAAGTCTTTGCAAATGCTGACAACGAAGACCGGAACTCTCGTGCGACAAGGTAAGTTACCAGCATCAGAACGATGTAGGTCCTCACTGTTGCGACAGAGCTACAGCCAAAAAATTCTTGGCTGCTGCCAACTTTCTCGAAGTTCTTAAAACCTTCCCAAAGACTGATGTTTCGGAATCAGTAAGTCTTGCTCTGAATGTCATTGAACTTGTTCTCATCATAACATGTCAGAACGAAGAAAAGATTCGCTACGCAAAGTGGAAGGCAGCTGATATTGCAAAGGCTTTCCGTGAGGGTCGTAAGCCCACTCCTGGTCCTCCGGGTTGGGCCGAAGAACAGGAGGAACTCAAGTATCTTCTACAAGACGAAGAACAACAGATTCCGTCCCCTCCCAAGTCTATACCTACTGATCCTTCTGGTTCAATCTTGATATCCAACCCATCGCACCATATCTCGTCCTCCGCAGCCACCTTCCCATCACCTCCAGAAACGGAAGGCAGGTTACACCCAGTGTGGTCTGTTAGCGACGGGCCTCCCGAAAGCTGGAGTACTGCCGCCACTCCAGGTACAGAAGAACCTGAGGTGTATACGATCGGAACGCCAACTCCGAGCACTGCTGGTTATGACGACAATTCCCAAACAATTGGTTCAATCAAATTTAAATCCAAGCCTCGTAGTGGCAGTGGCAGTAGCTCCAATACCGTTAATTCCAATAGAGGCTTTCAGTCAAACCCATGGACGAATGAAGAGCATACGCCTCCAACTTCTCCGCCCAGAACCTCCCTCAAATCAGCGTCACCGGATTCAGGGAAAAGGGTCCACTTTACCACAGGTTCGCCTCCACCGTTACCCCCCCCTCCACTATCGGGATCTAGTTCTCCAAAGGAATATGTCGGTCCTTCGAGCATATACGCATCTCCGCAATTGCCAATTCCTCCTTCCGTTAATTATCCTACTCAACCCTCACCGACACAGCCCCCGGCAACCTCTGCTTCCATTTTACCTCCTCCAGCTTCCCCGCCAAAAAACTATATCTATTCACCACCCCCTCCGAGCCAGACTTCACCTACACGTCACCCAGCACCACCAGTCCCTCGAGCACCAGTGGCAGAGGTGGAGCTGACCCCTGGCCTCATTGCGAAGGCCCAGAAACATTGTCGGTTTGCAATCAGCTCTCTTGATTACGAGGACGCGGAGCAAGCGAGGAAGGAGCTCAGAGCTGCTTTGGCCCTACTTGGTGGATAAAGTGGTTGGGTGGCATCTCTGAGTCTCTCCTTCCCAACCATATTTTATCACGGGCCCCTGCTTTCTGGTGGATACACTTAAATGTGGTACTCGTACATCTAATTTGTGTTTTTTTTTGTACCATGGTTGACAAGTTCCAGTTAATTTTGAATTTACAGATTCTCTCGAATTGTTTTAAGAACTTCGCGCCATCTATAGGTGGCGCAAATGGTGAAATCAAGTTACCGTTGGGTTGCTGATGACTTGACGTCGATATTACGGCAGTATTGTGAAGGGAAACTGCTCGTGTTGAGGAAGATCGATAGCGTTGGTTTCAGCTTCCCGAATGCTGTTGTTAGAAATCGGGGTAAGGTTTTACTAGTTGACTAGTGACTTGCTTGCATCTTAAGTCATTTTTGAAGTAGCAGTGGAAGCACCGGATGAATTTCAACTGGATAACCCAGGAGTGTATTTTAGGAAGAGGAAGGAAAATTGGCTTTCAGAAGCGAATCTGCGTTCCGGAACCCAGGGTTTTCCCTCTAAAATTCCCAAAATCACCAAATTTGGAGAATAATTCCCAAGGCCACCCAACTTCTCTCCTCCATCCAAGTCTCCATTCAACACGTTCTCTAAACACTTGCGGTTCGAACGGATTCGAACCGTGGCCTACCGTGGCTCCAGTTGGGACCTGTGGTTCGGTTCAGCCATTTTTGAGAACATTGAACTTCAGGTTCGGTTCTGGGGAGGTTCGGGTTTGAATCAAAGTTCCGCTATTTGCATTCACTCCATTTCGCCCAATGGGCCGTCAGTTTCAAAGGTTCAAAGGGAGGAGATATACCAAGGAAGGTTTCTTTTTTACCTGGATCTCTCCAACTCCAAGGTCGACATCTTTACGCTCACAGATGATCTTCCGACTATTTCAGAGCTCGAAGTATTTGAATGCCCTCTGACGGACGATAAAAATTTCGACGACGCAACATCGCGCTTGTCTCGACTCAACAGCGCATATGGCACTCGTGTTGTGTGGCGTTCGAATTCGTACCGTTGGAGTATTGTTGGGCCCACAGCGAGGGTTTCTTGTGGCTTTAACAGGATCCATGACTTAAAAAGTCAGGGAGCATTACTCCGACCAATGCGTGCTATGACAACCGGTAAGGTAGTCAAAAAACATGAAACGGATACTCGGCAGATCTTTTACAGATATTCCAATGCATAGGACCACTATCTAAGTGTTGTCCTGGTCCACCGAGGAATCATGGGATACACGTGATCACTAAACTTTTGTCTGCCGCCTTTTACGGGCCGATCTTGAAGAATAGGAGTTGTATTTCGAGTCAGCCAAATTGAAACATATGTCTCCTACCTTTCTGCCCTTACCACCATTACATCCGGCCACAATGACAATCTCCCGGTACGTTGACCTCATCGACTACAAACCATCGCTAACCATTATCATTTAGAGCAACCCTCACAGTCAAACATGGTGCTAAAACCATGAAAAAACTTTTCAAGACGTGCGCAACTTTTTATCTATCAGTACAATTGGAAGTCGTTACATAAACATTCTATAGCCTTTCGTCCTCACCTCCCGATGCGAGGATTCCACCGCCAGAAACGGAGATTCCACCACTGGAAACGGAGATTCCGCCGCCGGAAACAGAGATTCCACCGCCAGAAGCAGAGATTCCATTGCCGGAAGCCACCCACGCGTTCGGCATTCTGGGAGTCGTTGGGCCGCTCTCCCAAACAAACGGCTGGATGGTGACGGATTTTGGAGCATGGCTGTTTCTTATTTCGAACATGAGGGGTTACAGCGCCGAAAGGTCAACATGGCGAACTATTCGCCCAATCAACCACCTGTTTGCGGATAATTTCGTGACCTTTGGGGACGCGGGATGCGACCGCCTTCGGCTCCCCCTCCCTTCCCCTCTTAAAACCAGTTTCGACGGCGAGCCTGAAATTGAGGCCGAGCATTTCGCCAGTCTCTGCCTATTTTTGCTCCAGGAAAAGGCGCGAGAAGTGAAGAAGAACGAGACATTCGTGGTCCTCCTTGTAGGGCATGGCGACGACAGTAATCAGAAATTTCGGTTTCTGATTACCACGCAGCCCCACCAGCGGACTGGGGAAGCAGTCCTCACCAAGAACCAATTGGAGCATGCACTCAAGGGCTGTCAAGGCAAGGTCCTCATCGTGTGTAATTCTTGTTTTTCTGGTCGCCTGGCAAGCGAGCATTGGACGCTCCTCTGTTCAGCGGCTCCGGGGGAGATGTCTGATGCGTTGACGGAATCCGGCTCAGGCTACGTCCGAGGGTCCGCATTTATAGCTTGCCTGGTGGCACAAGCTGCACACGAACATGGCTTGGACGTGCCATTACCCCAGGCTAAGGCAAGGACTGCGGTACAGGTTGACCCGTTGCCGCGCTCTGCCCCACCTCACTCCTTCCCTCTTCAAGTTGCTCGGGTTTCTCTCCTCCAACCATCGAAGATGACATTGGAGGAACTCGTATGGCGGATGCAAGATACGGAGCGATACTTTGTCGTAGATGCTACAAATATTTTCCACACAACGGGACCCCAATTAGTCAAGCCTGACTCCGAAGATTTCGTTAGCCGCTACAACGGGATGTGTGTGGGCCTGCAAGGAGGGCCCTCACCCACTCTAGAGTCCCATATACCTCGATTCGACCCCCTGCTTATGAAGTTAGCGACTGCAATGCCCGACTTTGGACACGTTCCTTTTGCACGTGAGGCCGTTTATTCGAGAATTTGCGCGGACTTCCGGCGGCATATTGCTGACCCTCAGCAATATCCCTCTCCATTCGGAACTGACAAGATTGGAGAGGAGAACCTGCTACTTGTGCTCCGAGCCTTGCATGTCCAGGCTATTGCCATCCAAGTAACTGCCAGGGTGTTGGGATGGTGGAAAGGTGACATGCTGGTGGCGTTCCTTCCATGGAAATTCACGACTTGGAACTTTGATAAGATGATCGAGAATGGGATAAGGATAAATGAGCTACCATGGCACCTTAAAACTCGCCACTTTCCTGAGTACGTCCAATTTTTAAATTCCATTTGAATATGGTTATTCACGGCATTATTTTGTTCAGATTGAGCCCTGTGATGGACTATAACAGTGCGCAATGGCTGGCAGATCAATGGGCCCATGCTGGGAGACATAAGATGAAGCCTCTCCAGTGGGGCAAGCTGATGGAAACAGTGGGAGTTATGACAGAGGAGATGATATGGCGATAACTCATCGGAGTAAGTAGTTTATGCTACCATTGGATAGTATAAGAAAATATCATAGATCACCTCTGCTCATCAGCAACCTCTAATTTTGGGGAAAAGTGACCGATAGACTAAAATTATTCCCAGAGACAGATTGATGAGAGTGCGAGAGTTTTATTGGGCGATCTGAGGCGCTCGAACTTGGATATGTAAAGTGTTCGAAAACAAACACTAAGAGTGCCCTGTAGCACAGCCACCAGAACTCTATCCTTCTGACTATGTCCCCTGATAAAAATGCGCGAACAATATCTCAGCCTTCGAATCGCGCAAGAACTAGGAATATCAAAGAGAAGAAAATAGTTTTCAAAGGCGTTCTGGACAGTCCATTTCGGATTCAATGGTACACTTTCAAGTCATTCCACCCACCTAACCAATGACATTTTCCTAGGCCATCCGTACCTTTGAACCTCCAAAACGCCGTACTGTCCCATCTTCTGCAGTTGTTAGAAGGGTCTTCTGCATATCTCTCTCACCGAAGCGCCCAGAACCGGAAACGGAAGCGAAATGTCATCCCCGGTGAACCACCGTCGCAAAAGAAGCCACGCAAAATGCTCAATGCTGGTGAAAGCAGTCATCTACACGATGGGCCCTCCTTGGAACCCATTCATCCGGAGAAACCTACCTTGGAAACTGCCACAGATGTTTTTTCTACCGCTGAAAGGGTTGATATTGAATCACCGTTAATATTGTCGCATCTATTATACGGCGTGAATGTTGTCACAAAAAGGCTTGAAATCCAAACCCAAAGAGCCCGCCGCCTGACCGTTATTTCCCCAGAGACCTCTGATCAACCATCCGATCTGAAACCTCTGAAGTATGTTTTTGTGTGCAGAGCTGATGTTGACCCCCCGCTTCTCCTCGACCACTTGCCTCACTTGGTGGCGGCTTATAATTCTACCAATCCAAGCGAATACCTCAAATTAATGCCTCTTCCACAAGGAGCCGAGCTCGCTCTTGCCCGAGCACTTTGTATCCGCAAGGTAACTGTTCTGGCCATCGATGTAAGCCTGCCATCAATGTTCGATAACACCTGCTGAATAAATTGCATTCCCACTTAGATAGGATTCCTTGACGACCCCAGGCTGAAATCTCTGTTAGAACCTGTCTCGACACTCTCTGCCTCATGGCTTTCAAAACCGGCGCCTTCTTTGGTCGCAACACATATAAAACATCTTCGGACGACAGCCCCAAAGGATATGAAGGCAGCCAAAATGTCGAGGACCCAAGAAAAAGCCATCGCTAAAGAGAAGAAGAAAAAGCAAATTCCGAAATGACCAAGAAATGGAAGGTTTCTCCTTCGAATAAAATCTTCGGGTGACATTGTAAATTTGTACGACGTCCTTTGTAGTAACCTTGTAACTATCGCGATCGGTCACAACCACATGCATGCACTTCCAGGGCGTGACCTAATTAGTATGGAATCATTGAGAATCATTTTTCAGATCGAATCATGTTCATCGCCATCGTTGGCACCCGTTTCTCAGGAAAAACAAGCATTGAAAACTATCTAGTTTCTCTAAAGGGATTCACTTCTGTTCGAATCATCCAGTCTGACTCGGATATTCATGGACTTGAAGAACAATTTGAGGTATAAACTTCGTTCCTTTCTCAGTATTCCTGCATGTACGAACGGTCATTCTATAGATTTACACACCGCAGGTCTCCTCACCGTCGGGTTTGCCGACCCCCCCTGACCTCGCCTCCCAGAAAGATACCAACTCTTTGTCCAAACATTTGTCCTTCCTATCCATGAGCCCACTCCCTTCACCTATTTCCACACGGTCTTATTCGACCCTACATCCTCCAACATTATGCTTCTCAGGCGCCGCAGATCTTCTGAAATATGTTACTGAAAACTGGCGTCAAAATTTTGTGACGACGGATCTTTATGCCAGGGAACTCATCGAACCTTTCATTCGGCGACCATTTTTTCTCCTTCTCAGCGTTGATGCACCTATACTGGAACGATACAACCGCTCGAAAAGGTTCGTTATCACCCGCCTGTAATAATATATATTGAATTCCCAGAAATCCTCCACTAGCGTCCAAGACATTACGCTGCACGATTTTGTGAACGATGACGATCGAATTGTATTTACGGGCGAACCTACAAGATCTTCCTCCTTGCGAGCTCTGTCCGATCTTGTCAATATTCAAGTAGTGAATTCGTTCACGACTCTTCGAGGTCTACATGCGCATCTGGATGATGTAGACTTGCTGCATCCTGAACACCTGAGGCCCAGCTGGGACGCATACTTTATGGTCGGCTTCCAATCAAAATTTGTTCTTCTATCAGTCTTCCTGACGGGTGATCGCAGACATTGGCTTCTCTTGCATCACGTCGTTCAAATTGCATGAAGCGCCGGGTGGGCGCAATTTTGGTTCGGGGGAATCGTATACTTTCTACAGGGTATGGAGAGCAACCAAACTTGATACCTCTTCTGAGGTAAAATTATAGATACAACGGTACACCTCGCGGTCTGAAAAACTGCAATGAAGGGGGTTGTGACCACTGCAACGGAAGGGCCAAACCACAAGATAGTTCTCAAGAATGTCTTTGTCTACACGCAGAAGAAAATGCGTTACTGGAAGTAGGAAGGGAAAGAGTTGGGAGGGATTGCGTCCTTTATTGTAACACGTACGCCCCTCCATATGCCTTCGTTTTCACTCTTTGTTACCACCACCTCCAGCTGCCCATGCCTCAAATGCACCGTCAAGATAATTCAGACTGGAGTAAAGACAGTCGTATACAATTTGACTTACAAAGTGTCAGTGATGCTTTTTTTTCTCTCACTGATACTGAGTTAAACTATTGGTTATCCAGAGATGATGCATCTGCATCACTTTTTAAAGAAGCTGGGGTTGAGTTACGGAGATTCAATCCAATTAGCAGATTCCGGTTATCCCAGGCGGAAGATGAAGTATCAGCCCCTTCGGTAATCTCTGAAACAAAGTCTGACTCAGATACCATTAATCCATAGTAGTTATTTGATTGTTTTCAGAACCATGCTCGCGTTCTTCTCGATACCCCAGCTACTTTTCAGAAAATCTGTTGTAGGGTCTATGTTATCAATGGAAGCTGTCAAGATCAACCACACAGCATCTGGATTGACCATCCCAGCCTCCCTGTAGAGATCAACAGCACATTGTTGCAGCTCGGCATGTACTCGATCACTCAAAAATCGTCGAAAGGAAATGATGACCTCCCAGAAAGAGATCTCGTGCTCGTGAACATGTTTTATCGCGAGCGTCATCGTTCTCAGAAGCGATCGATATAAACGATGTGAATGGGTATAAGCCGACTCTGACCTAACTCCTGCCTTACTACTTCGAGTAAGAGCATTAGTCTCCTCCCCGCGTTCAAGGTCACGCAACATCAATCGGAACTTAGGCCAGACGCCGTCCCAAAGTCTTCTGAACATAGAATCGCCTGCATGCTTTGACAGCGCTTCAACCAGACCGGCAGCGGCACTGACCACAAAAGTCTCCGAGTCGCCAAGGCGATTCAAAATGAATGGCCAAGCGGAATGAATGGATGGTAGAAGTGCAGATTCGGGCAAGACTGGAACGGAGGACGCAAGGAGTTTCAAGATCCTGGCACGAATTGCTGGGGAGTCGTGAGTGAGGAAATATATGGACCGAGAGATTATTTGCTTGGTCAAGACTTGAATTGGTGTTGGAGGGGGCCCATCATTTGGGGCAGGGGTTGCTTTGAGCATTTCATCATCGGCGTCGTCTGCATCGTGGGTCTCAGCTTCGGTTTCCCCCCACGCCCTTCTTGGTGCTGGACCATAATCCGTATTGTCAACCTCCGGGATTTGTTCCTCAAACCTCTGTGGCAGGAACTTGAAGAGATCGTCCAGGCGAGCTTTGTGGGGTGCATTGGTAGGAGGTATCGAGATCGATGTTGCGAGAGAGGTCGACGTAGTCTCTATTTCAATGACTTTGATGACTTCAGTCAGCACCTCAATGAGTGCATCCACAATGACACTATATCCGTGAAATTCGTCGAGACGATCAAAGCATTCTTCTACGACGTCTGCCGCCTTTTCCACAATCTGAGCGCCCACTAGGCGAACCATGACTCCAAGGACTTTAGTTGCATCTATATCAAGCCAACGATGCGTTAGCCTGCGGGATACAGAGTCGAGAATATAATCAAAGTTTGAAAGTAAGAGATTTGTGGATGATGCATATGATGTGGCAACGGTGATAAAGTTGAGCGTTGCAAGTGCCGTTGAAGATAGGAATGACACAGGCGACACAAGTGAATGTAACACGGGGTAGAGTGTGTGGATAAATAATGGGTCGAAGCGACCTTGCGTGATACCCGCAGACGTCGCAATCAGCTGCAAACAGAGTGCCCGGTGAATGATTGGTTGCTGTTTCTTCCTTGTTTCCGATGCGGTAGGCCTAGTGATTTTGAGAGTTTCATGAAGAGGAATGACGCCCGATTGGTGTTGTACGAAAAATTCTTTGTCATTTTCTGCTTGTTTATGGGTCTCGCTGTTGGGAGTATGCATCTGGTCGGTGTTTTCCCATGTTTCTGCA
>Ga0307517_10009051_pt1 | contig 14193 bp, 13 predicted proteins | sample 23_EM_MG_FD_194515 | JGI IMG/M metagenome (GOLD analysis project Ga0307517, IMG submission 194515) | Populus trichocarpa ectomycorrhiza microbial communities from riparian zone in the Pacific Northwest, United States - 23_EM | ecosystem: Host-associated > Plants > Roots > Unclassified | place...
GCTAGTTATTAACTATTATGTTATTCAATTCTCATTTTAGGATAAAATAAAAATTTAGTCCTTAAAGATTATGCAATGTTACAACACTCCAGGCCTTTATATGTTTTTTCTTTAAATTTGTTCAGTGTATGGTACTCTATTACAAGGAATTTGAATGCTTGTTTCCAGGATTCGGACTTGATGAGGCACAGACAGTTCAGAGCAATCAGTCTTCCATAAACAGGATGGTTCTGGTGATGGTATTCCTAGATGGCCATGGTTCGTTTTCTTAACTGGGACGATGGTGTGCCTGGTCTGCAGCTCCCTCTCTCACCTCCTTGCTTGCCATTCCAAACGTTACAATTTGTTCTTTTGGCGCCTAGATTATGCTGGCATCTCCCTTGTGATAGTTTCTTCATTCCTTGCTCCCATCTATTATACCTTCTATTGCAACCCCAATCCACCGTTCTTTTATCTAACCTCCATATTGGTGCATTTGACATTGCAGGGCACACCCATCAGATTTTTCATGTGTTTATTGTTCAAGCAGCACTTTCTCACTCTGCTGCCACACTAGTTATGATGAGATCACCAGCCTGCGCGCATGTTATGTAGGCATTTTGCACTAAGCTAGCTAATTGTTGACAGCATGTTTTTTCATGAATTTCCTCCCTCATGTTGCAAGACTTTCATTGTATTATTGCAAATAAGTATCTTCAATTCTATTCAAAATAGAGAATAGTTACCTTACCAGAGAATAGTGTTTCAATTCGACTTCGTGAACACATAATTACATGTATAAGCTTTGCAGCGGGGCAAGTAATTTCCGTAGCTTTTTACGAAACTAACTTGTGTTGATCTCCTGCAAGATTTTAATGCACTTGTGAGGAATCCTATTATGATAATCGGATGACATGACAAGACATAACATCTAGGGCGATACTGTAACACATGCAAGTTACTTGGGACTTCATTTCTGAAGAACTTTGATAGTGTCTATCTATCATCCCTAAGAAGATACATCCAGGAAAGTATAAATCCTCCGAGGTTATTGTGTTTGAATTTCACAACCAACAAAGAGATATAACACGGAAATTAGCCAAAAAAAAATATAACAAGTGTCATGAGCTCTCCTCAAAGTAACTGAGATCGTTCAATGGTCATGGTATGTCTTTCCCATGCCAGTCTATCAGACCGATTCTCTCTCCTCCCTCGCTGCAATAAAACCAAACGTTATCAGAAAATATACAGATTCCCGAGACAGATGATTATGTCAGACTCAGCAACATTGCTCTTCCCCACTCATTACAGGGGCCTCCAGTTGTTGCTTATTGCTTCTCTCCTCTCTTTCATTGCTACACATCCTGGATCTCAAGCAGATTTCTTTCCAGTTTCCAACTTTGAAAAGTTCAGGATATTTTTCAACTTGCAACCTCAACAATATCAGCTTCATTATCGCTGTAATCCGCCCAACACTTGCTTGGTTTCTCCTCAATTGGCAAGCTATCACAAGTTTCTATTGCTACAACAGTATCACTGGTCTCTGGGAGCTCGGCAGGATTTTCTTTTATTTCGGGATTTACATCTTCTTCTTGATGTTCTTTCTCACCTGACTGGTCTTCAACTCCTACTTCAATTGCAGAAGTTTCAACACCATTCTCTGCTTCAGCTTCACTCTTGTTTTCAACACGAACATCAACAGAAACTAACATGGGTGTTTCTACTGAACTGACTGGAGAGGCTGGAAACTCATTTTGAGTTGCTTGAATACCGTTCAATAATGCTGGATAACCATTTGGTGACACAGGAATACCGGTTGGGGAAATGGGGAAGCCATTTGGAGATACTGGCATACCATTCGTGGTAGCCATATAACCATTTTGCAGTATTGAATAGCCATCGGGAACCCAAGGTTGGCCAGGCACAAATTCAGCTGCATGTGGGTTCATTATTCTAGGAGGGCTGAAATGATTCCCATCCCCTGTATGCTCACCATTGTTGAAGCTCGGCTTGTTACGTGGAACGCGATTTCCAGATCTGTTAAAACCACCAGACAGCCTCGGACCATATGGAACCCTAGCTGTTGCTGACTGATGAGGTGATCTGCGAACAGGATTGACAGTAAGCATTGGAGGAATATTCACTGGTGAAGGAAGAAGTCCTCCATGATCTTTGAATCCTGGAATGGTAACTGAGCCAAAAACTGGAATTATTATGGATGGGTTAAATGGTGGTGCAGCTGCAGAAAGTTTCTTGGCTGTCTCCTTGCCAGTTTCTGTTTCATCTTGCTTTCCTCCTTCAGTCGACAATGCCTTAGCATTTGTATTGTCACTAGATGGATCCAGAGTATTCTCATCTTCTACCCCTTCATTTGAGATTGAAGCATCTTTTTCCATCAAACCAGAATTTTCAGTTGAAGTAGATTGAGGTTCCATATCAGGGGAAGCTGCTGGGAAACCGTCTGATACTTGTGTTTCTGGCACTTCAGTTGGGGAAGAGATGGTATTTGAATCCTTGGAAGTATCCAAATTCTCATTACCCAAGAATGAAATGTTTCCAGCTTCTGAGGTATTAACTTTTACAGCAACTATTTTAATTTCAGCACCATTGTCTTCTTTATCAGTGCGATCCTCAACAGCAGACTTCTTTCCTTCGAGTTGCTCTGTCGCCACCAAACCCCCTACTTCTGTTTCTTTCTTTTGATCGACAGGACTTTTCATTCCCTCTGAAGCCGGAAGATGTTTCACTGCTTCAGGTTTCAGAAAGTTGTCTACCTCTGCAGCTTTTAATGTTGTCACCTCTCCTGATGTGACATCAGTTGCAGATGCCTCATTGCTACCCTGAATACTTGGTTCCATTGGAAGATTTCCTTTCGGCAACTGTTCTGCTACTGCCTTCACAATTGTCCCAGGAGGAGCCAAAGCAACTTCTTTATAGGAAAAGATTTTTCCAGCTGACTGAACGCTGATTGGACTTGCTGTTGGGGCTGCTTTGGCAACTTGTTCAGTTGAGGCAGGGGTAGCTGGGGCTGATTTAGGGGTACTTGATTTCTCTGCTCCACCAGTAGAGGCACCAGAGTTATTTACTTTTGTACTGAAGCTGGCACTCTTGGCAAACTTTTTAGGAACAGGAACTGTCAGTCCAGTGGAAGCAGCAGGATCATTCGGTGATGTTTTAGGGGATGCAAAATTGTTAGGCTTTCCTCGGAATCTTGATGACTGGGGTAAATTCATGAAGTTGGTATTCAATTTGGCTAGGCTTGGCCTCCTTGAACCAGAAGATTTGCGACTTGTCGGTGAACGACCTTTAGGAACAGCTTCTTGCCATCCTTCATCTGAGTCTTCCTCTTGGGTCTTATCATCAGTCTTCAACAATGACTGATCTGGAAGACCAGAATCAGATTTTTCATTCCCAGGCTCTGCAAATTGAGTTTCAGATTTGTTTTCCTTGTCACTTGAATTTTCTACAATAGGATAAGTTGGTGACAATATTTCATCCTTTTGGTATTCATCTGAGACTGTCTCCCCATTTTGGCCTGGTTTGCCTTTAACCTGCATGATGAAAAGAAAACTTCAGCCATTATTTCAGAAAAGAGAAAAGTTAATACCAGTAGCATAAGCAAAAATATGCAGGTACAAGAGTTTATGACCTTTGCACGAGCTTTCTTTTGTGCTTCTCTTGCTTTCATATCTGCATCTGGTGTTATATAATCCAAAAGATCTGATACACTGATCCAATACAAGAAAATATTGCATAAAGTTGTTATTAACACATGATATCAATGAATTCAGTAGAAAAAGAAAAGAAAACTTGCTACCATGGACCAATATAAAGCACATATTTGATGTCTGCTGATTGTTACCTTAAATGACCTTTACTGGAGATCGAGGCATCTGGCTTTGGAGTACCGTTGCGCGCAGCTTCTTGCTGCTCCAGAGCCTTTGACTCAAAATATTCAAGCCATGCAGCTGCATCCTGTAAAAGCCATCGTGTACAGATATAAGGAACAAGAATCACAGGAAAATATGAGATTTGACTATTGAAAATTGAAATGTTAAACTTCATACTACCTGAGTGCGTAGATCCTCAGGTCCAAGTTTGGCCTGCAGTATTTGCAGAGTAGTCTGTTCATGCTGAACACTTAAGGAGTAAACTTCCATCAATGACAGAGCAATTGCTATGGCATGGTAGCTGGCAGCAGTCTGAAGAAGCCAGAAATGTGTTAAAGACATGACAATGCAAGCTATTACCTTCATTAAAAAGTGGACATGTGCATACATGCACACACGCAATTGTCAAGTGGTTGGATTCAAGAAGCAGGATTTCTGGATTTGTATATTCAATGTTTAATCTAGACATACCTTTTGAAATGTTATTGGTTTTTCAAACGAGTAAATCTGTTTTAGTCATAGATCCACTACTGCCTCTCAAGTCTCAGCCCTTCTAGTAGCCCCACTTCATAATTCTTGATTGTTTAATTTGGTTGCATCTAAAGATATCCAAATCAACTAAGGATATCAAAGTTGAGAGAATAGCGAGTACAATGATGGTAATATCATTTATTGAAATTCTAACTCTAACCAGGCCTTAACATTTTTAGCACAACTATTGAATTAGTTTTAACCTTCTTGTTTCATTTTCTAGGTATTAATTATTTTGAGTAATGAAGGCTATCTGTAAATCACGGAAGAAAGACCATAATAACTTATGCTGTGTAAAGAAAACAAATATTTTCTTGACCAAACCTTGAAATTCAGCCAAAAAGTAAGAAGCAGCCAATATAAGGAAGAGCTGGCTTGCCAACAGTAACTGGTGTGTAAAGTACAAATTGGAGAGGATGATTATGCATTTCAGATTTTGTAGTCTATAATTACTGTTTTCTATTTTGTGCTTCTGATTGAAGGCTGTATGAATAACCGAACTGTTAAAGTTTTCTTATTGATAGAGAGGGGGGGGAAAGAACTTGCCTGTATATGATCCGCTCCAAGAAGTCTCTGGTTACACTTTAGAGCCTCGTGAAGGTACCTCAGAGCAACATGCACGTTCCCTAATCCTTCTTCCATCATTGCTACATTGATATACGTCGCAGCAGTATTTGGATGAGATGGTCCGCACGTTAGATGCAAAAGATACAGTGCACGATTGACATACCTGGAAAAGCAAAAAGGTAGCCATTAGGGCATTTCCCTTGATACTGGTTATAACTCCTGAAAGAATTAACTATATTTCATTCTTATAGATGCACTGCATGCCCCACTCCAGCACCATAATATTTTATTTTATTTTTATCACAGGGTTGGCATCAGATTCTTTGTTTTTCCAGCTCAGTGTGCGTGAAAAATTCCTAAAATTCCTTTCTAAGACCCCCTTTTGGATGTGAAAGCTTTTTTCTCGATGTTGGTGTTTTGGTTTTTCCTGAGAGCATTCAGAAAACTCCAATGAGATGGTTAATTTTAACTAGTAAGGAATAATGGAAGCCCCAAATAACATAATCTTTTAATTCACAATTATATTTTCTTTCCACGATTTAAATAGATAAAGTCCCTCTTGCCTTTAACTAAGGAGTTTATCTATTGTCCTACCAGTGAATAAAGTGAGACAAGCCTGAATTCTATACGCTAAGAGCCTCAATAAAAGTTTATACTCGTCACATAGCACCATACAGTAGCCCATAGCACCACATAAAGCTATGAAAAAGTAGAGAGGATAGCCACTGTGGGGCCAGAGTCAGGTAGAAAATTATTTTTTGGTTAGGAAAATATGAAAACGTACTTCAAGGCCAATTCCGTATGTTGAAGACGATAGTAGAAGACAGCTAGATCCCCGTAACTTTTCATTGTATCAGGATGATCAAGTCCAAGCTCCCTCTCATTAATATCCAATGCTTTTTGTTGATAAATGGTAGCCTAAATAAAGTGGAGGAGGTCAGTACAGAAAATCACTACACTACACCAATTAGATGACAAGCAGAAATATATTAAAACATGTAATGGTGCGCTTGAATCTCTTGAAGGTAACACTTCAAAAAAAGTACAGCATACTCTATTTGTTATGGAAACTGCTCCCTTTACAAGTTTTACCTCACATATGAAACTGCTACTTTACTTGATTCAGATTGTACTTAAGATACAAAAGAATTTCGAACTTTAATTGCTTTCTCCTTTTGGATTTCATGGACTTGATGCAAGTTGTCTTCTTTATTTATATTACTGTTTCAAATTTCCCCCGCAGTAGCTAGGATAATCATGCAAAGAAGTATGGGAGTAAATTCTCCCTTTATCTTTGTGATTCCCCATAAACAACACAGAATACCTAAAGAAGAACATGGAAACGCACACCAGTATAGAACTATAGATAGAGTATTAGAGATCAGTATAGAACTTGGAGGTTCTTGATTTTTGGTAATTGCATAATGAAACACATTAACCTCATAATAAAAAACCAATCACATAAAAGCATAAAGTATTTACCAAACCTTCAGGAATGGAATGGCAATCCAGTTCTTTTACGTACTGTAAACACTCTAAACTGTTTATATTCAAGCTCTTTAGGACTCATAGCTACGCTAAGATCTTTTTCAAAGTCAAACTCAGAATATCATGTCAAGACAGGCATCACGAGGTGAGGTATCTATGACAACTAAACATGTATTAAGATTTCTAACCAAACTTAACTCTCAACAGTTCTTCTTTCTCAGAGTTTAATTTGTATCCTTCTATTATTTCTTTTGATTATCATCTTGAATCCATTTGTTTATGCAAATAAAATTCAATATCCTTGATATCTGTAGAAAAGCCAAGTGACAAGATAGTCCTTCTTCCACGTATAACAAAACTGAGCAAAATTGTGCTCATTCTTAAACATGTGATTATCAACGATACCAAACAAACCAAACCGATTAAAAAGGAGAAAATTGATGTTCAAATCATTTTGAGAAAGACAAAAAAGACATTAACTATAAATTCCACCATCTTGAGTTTCCCAAAAGTTTAAATAACTAGATACATGCTGCTGCTACTTATTGCTTGGCATGCAGTGGATGTATAGAAGTTTTAAAACATATTAAAGCACATACCTGATTAAAATCCCCAGTATGGTAGAGTACTACAGCCAGAAGACTGTATGCTCCCGCAGTCATTCGATGGTAAGGGCCACAGACTGACACGAGTTTTGACAGTGCCTTCAAAATTCAATATCACATATATGTTAACATTACCGGTTTTACAAATCGATAAGAGTAAGAAGTCATCTCCACAAGAAAAGTTATAATGTACCTTAGTTCCATAGTTTACAGCATCCTCCAATTTACCTTTATCTAAGGAAGTTTTGGATGATTCTAGCAGGGTACGTCCATCCGCAGATGAACATGCAACATGCTATAGGAGAAGTAAATTGTCAGATACTACAAGAAAAATGAAAGTTTTTAAACGAGTTACTAGTATCTTTACCTTGTATACAGGGACCATGCTTATAATATCAGACCTCTTGAAAGGAAAAGCATTGTCCATATCATAGTCCCTGGGAAGAAGCTCAAGGCCAACCTGACAGAAGATGACTTCACTTATAAACTTAAGATGGATTATTATACACACTGTGAGGCTTCTCAAGTAGCAGAAGGGTCATATATTCAAACCTTGTGGGACAGTCCACGAAGAATGGCAAACTTTCTTAGATCCTGGTAGCTCTCATGCTTCCACTGCCACCCAAACCTCTTTCCAACGAATGTTTCCACCCACTTACACTTTAGTTTCTCATCATTTATGATATCCGAGTCCTCAGTTTCAGTTGAAGGCGTTCCTAACAATATATTTAGACATGATGCAATGCAAGCAGCCAAGTCAGCAACGTCATTAACTGATGCCACAACAGCTTGTAAAATGTGCTTGTAGGCTCGGACAATCATTTCATGTATACATAGTGATTGCACATGAGGGAGCTTGTCTGCAAGTTCAACCTAGAATGATAGAAGAAAAGAAAAAAATAATAAAGCTTCTGAATCCAGCTATATAGATAAGCCAACTCTGATAGCATTAACAAAAGATTTTCTTGTTTGGAATAGAAAATAACAAGACAGAACTTTCACAAAAGGTAAATTACCACACGCCCCAAAGAACACATCTGCAAACCCCGTGTATGCATAAAATCTGTCAATGTTCTTCCATCAACTGGTGAAAGTTCCAGGGAGCCAAAATCTGCCACCTAAGATATTGAAGCCACATGAATCACTCATATTAACACCGAAACATCTTAGGATTCAAAAAAGAAATGTCGATTATCAAAAAACTAACCAGTTTTGGAAGAGCAGTGTCAGCATAGTATTTATATGCCATTTCAATCAACTCATCAGGTGTCTGCAAAATCAACATAACCACAGAAAATATGAATTTGAATATGATTGATTGATAAAATCAGAATACTGGGGGTTCCTCTTCTCAACAAGATAAATAAGCAATTATCACAATGATAATTATAAATAACTAATGTTAAATATTTAGCATTAAGTATAAGCAAGTAAATATAGAAGGTCAAGACTCCCTGAAGATCAACTCTTGAAGAAATGAGTTAGTTGTTTAAGTCTAGAAAAATACACAGAACAAATTTAAGCAGATAGATGTTCTCCTTGGAAAGTAGTGAACAAACCTTGAGGTGAAGACCGGTTTCTGATTCTCTAAGTCGCAGATATGCTGCTTCAGGAAGCAGCTTTTTCCATATTACTTTCATTTCCTCATCTTTTTTCTCCATTTCTTCCTGATTGGTGCTATCAGGTTTCTTGCTCATGTCAAGGTTGTTACCAGCATAAACATCCTTTCCCTCTTCAGTTTTGCCGGTTTTGACATCAGTTTTCTTCTTTATCTCCCTTAACAATGCACCTTGCTTTCCAAGCCCCTTGACAGCAGGCTCAGGATTAGTTTCTTCATTTTTCTTAGCCTCAGTTTTCCCCGCAGCCTGATTTTGCAAATGTTGAACCCAACATGCTCCTAGCTCCCATCTGATAGATTTCGTGTATCTACTGGATTCTTCCTGTAGCTTCAACAAACTATCCTCTAGTATTTTCCTCACCAAAGACCTGGCAGAGTGTAAAATTTCGAGATCTCCACCTTGTAGTCGCTGGAGTGTATTAGATGACTGGGGCGTCGATGACTTATGCAATAGCATCCTCAAGCTGAAAAGTAATTTAAAGAAAATGACAATTAACAACTGTGGATGCTCTTATGGAACAATGGATTTTATTATAAGCCATCAAAGCGTAATTTCTCTGGATAGGGGGTCTGTTTGAGTACAATTGCATACACATATCCATTTGTCATTAAGAAACAGAGAAGATTTAAGAGAAAACTGATCTGATTTAAGAGGATTCAACAAATAAGCAGTTCATTAGGACTAAAACATGAATAAATGCATGTCCTGAACAGCAATAAAGCGTTTGAAATGAACTGACCTATTAACATTTAAAGCATTGGCGCCTCCTTCAGGGTGTTCCTCAATGGAAATGTCCTGGGGAATAGGATCCCCTTCCCAGTTCACCTCAGAAGAAGCTTTAACAACAGCTGTGAAGCCACAATGTCGAACAACCACTACACCTAAAGTGGGAGTATCCTACAAGATCATAAGTCCACTTCAGCAACTCATACAAGTACTTCAGGAATAACATAATGAGCAAATGTAGCAATTAGACTACTCACATGAACAGTTGCACTTTCATCAGCAGTTATTCCCTTTAGTAAATTTCTCCGAGCAAGTTCTTCCTGTGACACTCCAAGAACCTGGCACCCATCATTTTTACAATCCAGCTTGGTGCTAGCATCTGACACATCTCTCGTAATGATAATAATCAAATCTCCAACTCTTTCCTCATGCAAAAACGACTTCACAGTATCACTTAAAAAGCACTGATTTTCAATGATACTTTTGATTGCTGCAACAGCTTTAAAAACAGAAACATCGACAAATAAACTATGAAGCAGAAAGGCTTTCCGGTCCCGAATTTGCCTCTCTTCTGCTGTTTTACAAGGCATTGTTGCCAAAATCGCAAACTCCTTCGCCCATGGCCTGTAATCATGTTTCCCATCTCTTCCTTGTCCTCCTCCATTACCTCCCCAATTCTCATCCTCCACAGGAAGTGGCGGAAAAACAGAAGGATTATCAGCAACAAGCGGTGGAACAACCCACGTGTTCGCTCGAAAACCATAAGGAAGGTTACCAAACTGAAACAAACAATTAACATAAAATACAAAATTAACAATCAAACATCTCTTATAGTCTTATTAAAACCTAAGAGCTAAAGAGAAGGGAAGGCTTACTTTATTATGCTCAGTGAAAGCTTTCATAAGAGCTTTGTATGCCTAAAACAAAAAATTATAGCTTTAAAAACACCACCAGTGACTGACTTTGATTTTCATAGTAAAAATAAAGCAAAAACACACAAACGACACGTCAGTTTGGAATTAGAACTTACAGAATCAAAAACTCTGCTAATCTGCTGCAACAAACTAACCAAAGAGCGACAAAGAAGAGCGCGTTTTCCAGCTGGATAGAATCCTTCCCGCGAAGCAACAATTGTCATTGGCTTCCCACTGCAAACCCTAACCTGAATTTTTCCATTTCCAAAAATATTCCTTAATTTTAAACCAAAACCACTAAAAATCAAACTATTCATAAAAAACAAAAACTCTCACGTCTATCTGGAAGAAATCATCTTCCGTTTTATCTTCAAGGAAAGGACGACTCGATCTCCTGATATCTGAAATCAACAAAATTCAAAAAAAAAATTATATTAAAAAATCGTATTTTTTTGCATAATTATAGTTGTTATTATAATTATAATGAAAATGAAAGCTGACATTGAACCGGCGGCGTGAGGTGCGAGAAAGAGAAGAATTCATAAAACTGGCCAAGCCGTGGCGGCGGGCACATGGAAACCGCCGCATCCGCTTTCTCCATCGCGTCCGTACAAGCATCCTTGCCACTCTTGTTCACGATTTTCTTGTTATCTCCGCCCGTCTCAGTCGAACCGGACTCCTTTGAACCTCCGGTTCGACTCGGTGTTTTTGTCGGAGAAGTGGAAGAGGCGCCAAATGAGGTGGTGCAGGCGACGATGTCGAGGAGTCGGTGGATGTGAGCTATGGATTGTTCTTCTGTGTAGTCCTCTGCACCAGAAATTTTGAATTCTCGTTAAGAAAAAAATCGGGGTTGTTTGGGTAGCAGTACGCTGTTGGTGGTGCTTAGTGAGATAGAGTGGGTGTTGAAGTTTTGACCGTTGATATGAGGGGATTACCTTCTGTAATGGTGAGGTGGCAGGGTTTGAGCAAGATGATGTCCACTGAATCTTTGAGTCTGGGTCCCCGTACCTGTGAGTGTGGTAGGAGTCAATGAGTTTGAGGGAAAAAAAGCCGTTAGCACTCCAATTATTGTTTTTTTTAATATATTAAAACATTTTAAAAAAATATTTTTTTTTATATTAATTAAAAATACCTAAAAAATTGATTTAAAGTTAAAAAATTCAAAAAAAAAATAAAAATTAGTTTGGGGGCTAAGAGTATAAATTAATTAAAATAGAAGGGCTAGTAATTACCTCGTGAGATAAGGAGAAATTGGTCAAGTGGCATGTCTCGACATGCACACCCAAAAGCTTTCTTACATCCAAGATCCTGTCCGTGGAGATGCCCTACAAATATATGCAACAACAAAAAAGGTCTTACAAACCAAGCAGAAAAAATATAAAATATAATAATAAAACAGGAGTACTGTCGAAATATATACCTACCAAAAACAACAAAACAAATACGAAAAAGCAGAAGATAGTAACAAGCAAATTACAACTCATTAATTATTAATTTGACAAAAGAAATATATTTTTTTTTGTGGATCAATAGAGATATATTATTCTTAAAGTCAATATAACTTAATTAATTTTGAACAGTTTTTTCTTCAATTTTTATATTATTTAATTAAAAACTCAACAACAACAAAAAAACTATATATGAAAGTATTAACTTCAAAATTTCTAAAACCTAAACTCTTAAATTTTATGCTAATATCACCAGTTAATTAAGAAAAGTAGTTCAAAGGGTTGCTTTTTGGAATTAATGAAGAAAAATTATAATGACAGGGAGGGAGAATACTAGCTAGGAAAGTACATTTACCTTGAGAGACACTTGAGAATCGTCCGGCGTTTCAACGGTGACTTCTATGACAGTAGGCAAAACTGTACATTCCATACAAAATCAACAAGACCCAAATTCAGCACTCTCAAAAAAAAATTTTAAAAAAAAAGACAATAATTCAGTCCATCGACTTGCTCGCATTCATATCATATGCATATATACACACACAGAATGTTTTTATCTAAGCAATCTAGCTAAAAGGTCCAATTGGTTGCAGAAAGGATAAGAAAATGGAGAAGAAAATTTGTGAACCATACATTTTCTTCGAACTTATGTAGGGCCTGATAATCCAAATAATAACTCAATAAGATAAAAAGATAGCCTTTGAGCTCAACACACGCACGCATGAGAGTTGGATTTTCACTTTTGAAAGGAGAAAAGACATGGAAGATACCAAATGGAAGTGGAAATGAAATATACATGTAGATATAGAGAAGAAGAAGAAGAAGAAGAAGAAGAAGAAGAACAAACTACTATGCTGACTGATGCAATGAATATATATATATATATATATATATATGATAGAATTAATAACCTTTTTCTTCCTTCTTCTTTTTCTCTCCTTTAGCTTTATGAGGCTTGGCCTTTCCAGTCTTGGGAGCCATATTGTTGTTGCGAATGAAGGAAAAGAAATCTGTTTTGATTGGTTATAAGAAGTACTCCTTCAATTGACGATAAAAACTATATCCCAGATTGAATTTATCGACTAAACTTCTCTGCATGGAAGAAAAATTTACAGAATCTTTCGTCGAACACTCATAAGAAAAAACCCCAAGGAATTAAGAAACAAATATATGTGGAGCAAGGACAGGAAGCACCAAGAAAACAAAATAATAATGCAAAAGTGCAGGATTTTTTATTCTTTTTTAACAAATAGAGGGATAATTAAAGGGGGGGAGATTTAGCTAGCTAGCAAGCACGCGTAACCAGTTCATAGCTCAAGCAAGAAGCTGCTTTTATATGGTGAGGAGAAGGATGGGGACAGATAGAGTAGAAGAAAAGAGAGGGAACTGAATTGAAGTTAGTTTGTGTAGGATATTGTTGAGCATAATAAAATCTTTAAGTGAAAGGAAAACTTGGGACATGGGCTAATTAAGGAGAATATGAGAGAACGAGAGAGACTGCTGCTGGGAAGAGGATATAGAGAGAGAGAGAGAGGGCTTGAGAGGTGGATAGGATAAGGTAAGCCAAGTTCTTTCTTGTACACAAGCGTAGCACAAGAATGTAAGGTAAACCATTTCAGGCCTCTCATTTTTCTCTTTCTTTATAACTTGCCTCATCGCTTCCCTTTCATCAGAACCCTTTTTTACTCGTTCTAGATACTGTGCAAGTTTTTCACTGTAAAGAGTTAATTTATGGGTCGTCATCTTGCTAGATTTTACTTGCTGGCATGGCAGTTTGGAGCCTATAAACGTGTGCCAAGTGTGTAGAACATATCTTGTTGGAGGTTGTAGCTAAGAGTTGGGCTGTGTTTAGCACTAGCATACTGGTCTAAGCAAGGAAAAATGGGTTTTCAAAGTAGTTGATATTTTACTCGTAGAAAATATTTTCTTGTGCCCATGTATGGTGAAATTCTTACATGATACCAATTCTTTCTACGTTCAATTTAATTGTTGAGGAATGATATTGTGACAGGAGGACTGAACCAATTTCTTTTTTTACCAAAATCTTACTATTTTGCAAAATATAAGACAAATAATTAATTAAAAGAAAATAAAATCAGATGTATGTTGTCTAGCAAGGTGGTGGGTGCTGCAGAGCCCAACAAGTTTGGTGCAGTACTTCTTTCTCCATTGGGGCTTATATATAATTCTTATCAGGCCACAGGCTTTAAGGAACGGTGGATTCAGGAATGCGACCAGTATGCAGCTCCTCAAGTGGCACTGAAGCAACATCAGGAGTTTCTGGACAGTTACAAACATCTGTCTACTGCCCCTCAAAGAGCACCCCAGCGGGTTCTGCGTGCGGTTAAATTGATTCTGATGGGGCCGCGGATAAGAAAAATCGAAAGGCCTGTGTTGATGCTGTCGGTAGGAATAGTTTTTGGTAT
>Ga0307517_10009053_pt1 | contig 14192 bp, 3 predicted proteins | sample 23_EM_MG_FD_194515 | JGI IMG/M metagenome (GOLD analysis project Ga0307517, IMG submission 194515) | Populus trichocarpa ectomycorrhiza microbial communities from riparian zone in the Pacific Northwest, United States - 23_EM | ecosystem: Host-associated > Plants > Roots > Unclassified | place...
AAAAAAACAAATAAATTCATAATTTTTAAAATTTATATATAATTACACAACTTTTTTTTAGTATTACCTAAATTATTTGAAAAAAAATCCAATCTAGTATTTACTTCAATTTTCAATTTTAAAAAATTTTTATTAGTCCAATTGGATAGTTCCAGTTTTTTTAAAAAAATATTATTGATTTCTACTAGCAACAACCCCTCTCTCTCTCTCTCTATATATATATATATATTCATCAATTTCATATGCAAAGTATTATTTTTTTAAATATATCCTTGAACTTTTAGGAAAAAACAAATAGCCTTGTAAACTAAAAGTTTATTGATTTTCCATTCTACACAATATCATTTTTTAATGTGACCCTAATATTAGGGTTTTGTGGAGAAATTGATAAAACCTCTTTATTTCTCTCTCTTTCCATGAAACATCAACAACAACAATAATAGTTTTTGTTTTAGGTCAACTTCCTAACAAATCCTAACAAAAAGGTTACATTAAAAATAAAAACCATATTGTTTAGGATGGAAAATTAGGGAACATTTAGTTGAGAGGGGTATTTTCTTTTTCCCAAATTGCAAGGAGATGTTTATAATTTAATTTTTTTTACTGAATTGTATATTTGAATTAATTAAGAAGTTAAAACAGAAAATAACACAAAAAAATGTGTAGTAATTAATTAATTTAGGAATTTTAAAAATTAAAATGACAATCTCCACAAGAGTCACACCGTAGATAAGACAACCCATATATTCATAATATCAACATTTAATGTATTCATCAAAAGTTGTTTGAGTGAGTTGAAAGTTTTGATATGTGAAGCAATCAAAGAAAAAAAAGAGAAACTGAAACGAAGTTCCTCTGCTTGGTGTTTTGGATTTGATATGATGAATGTAATGCACTACTTGGTTCCACAAGTCTCAAGAAATTTAAACACCAAATAAAGGGAGAAACTATTTCCTCCTTGATAAGTCAAAAACCCTTCTTGATAATGTAATTAAAATCTCCATTCTCTATATATTACTGTTTACTCTCAAATCAGGATAGCATCTTATTTTCTAGACCAAACATTAATTATCAAGTATAGCATCTTGTTCTACATGAATATTGAATAATCAAGTATGGCATGTCAATGTTTTTGTCTCCAAATCCTGCTAATCATGAGGGATTTATTTTTCTATCGCTCCACCCTGTTTGATTATATTATTGTGTTCTCTGAGTTGCATGGTTATTCTAGGAAGTGTTGAATGTAGCTTGTCTTCTTTTGTTCTGGCATCTGGTGCTTTTAGTTTTATTTTCCTGTATGCAAGTACTAGACATTAAGTCGCTTAGCTAGTTTTTCATTCTTGGTTTCCTCAGTTTTTAGCTTGCTGTGTAGTAGAGAAAAGGATCAAAAGAATGGTCAGGGAGAAGAGCAAAAAGGAGAAGAAGATCAACCAAGTACCAGAGTCCACCTGCTGCTGGTTTTGAAGAAATTATAGTAAGAAAAAAAAAACAGAGTGAAAGATCGCATGCAGAAACTTATCCTTATGCGTGGGCTTCTTATATTGTATATGGTTGAAGCATGGATTTATCGGCGCTGCGCTTTTTTTCTTGTCAGGAACAAGTTATGATATAATACGTCTTGTTTATCTTGACGAAATGGGCGGAATGGCTACCCTAATGCCAAAAATATTCATGATGTTCAGTATCTTATCATTAGCTTCTCTTGCATTACCGGGCATGACTTATCTCCCTTCTAACAAAAGCAATCGCCAATTTGTCAATACTGTTATTTAAGTTATGAGTTTTACTGGATTGAATAATTTTTTTATTTTATTATATGATAGAAAATATCAAGATTGATTTCTAATTAATTCAATATTAAAAAATAAATTTCAATAAAAAAACCTTATACACTAAATGATGGAATTGACACTAGCAAAAAAAAAAAACCACAAGATATAAAAAGAAAGTGCCAAAAAATATCAACCCAACTCTTTGATTAATATTTAGTAATCCGATAAATCCGCAATCAGGGTTATATGAACTTTACTTGGTTGATTTAATTTTTTAACTTTATTATATAATAAAAAATGCAAAAAGCAATTTACCATATAAAATTGAATAAAATCCCTCATGGACCTGAAAAAACACAAATAAAAAACAAAATGGCTAAGAAATAAGAGCCCTGCCATTCTGGGCTGGGCTTGGTGCAAAAGGCCAAGCCTGAGGGAGGAAAGAAAATGAAACTTCTTCAAAATTATAGCAGTAAGTTTAACTGGGCTTTTCTAATTGAACCATATACCTATTTCTATGCCCATCTACGCAAAGAACTATATAACTGGATTAGGCCCATTTACGAATGAAACCCTAAACACCTTTTGATTTCTCTTCAAATAAACACACACACAAAAATGGGCCAGCCCTTTATATAATCCAACGCCAACCCTAAAACCCTACACACTACTTTCTCCATCTGCTCCGCCTCCCGTTTGCACAGCTGCTGCAGCATTCACTATCTGAGCCTGAGGTACCACAAAGCTCTCTCTTTTTTGATCTATAGCCTCTCTTTTTTTCTCTCCTTTTCTTCTTTCTATGCGTGATGTGCATAAATATGTTAATTTGTATATGTATTTTCTAAGATTCTTTCTTGTTCATATAAAGAGGATGTGAAACTTGTGTCTTTCTGTTGCCTATGAGTTTGTTGTTGTTTGCTGAATCAGAGCTTTTGTCTTTAGTTTTGAAAACCCATTTGATTCTCTTTATTGAAAGCTTGTGAGTTCGATTTGCGTAACTGGATCATTGTAAATTTATAATTACTGTATTAGTACCATATAAACTTGACACAGAAAAGGACTCCAGTTTTCTGTTTTTGATTTAATTTAGAGGATAAATTTCAATTGTGGGCGCAAGCAGAATGATTACCAATAACTTTATGTCCTCTATTGCTTCTTTTTTGTGTGTGTTGTTTTTATGGGGTTTAGTTAGCAGTTTTTCTTGTAATTAAGGTCATGAAGTCATAACCAAGGACTCTGACAATCTTCTGGGACCTTAGGGAAATGGCAGGACTTAATATTGTGATTAGATAAATTTTCTATTTGTTGATATATTCTTTTATGCTAATATTTGGTTTTGCTATTTTGTATATCAACTGAATATTCAAAGAAGTCCTTGTCTTTTTTTGGTTCTTAAAAGGCTTTGTGTTCTGTTGCCATCTGTAGTATAAATTGTTATTGGTGAGGTTTTTTGTTTGATATCTTTGTTGATTGCATCCGAAACTGATTAGAAATATTTCAGGGTTTTGATTTTGTATGATTTATTTGATTTCTTGTTGTTGTCTTAATGGTTTGATTTTTTACATTATTGAAGGTTGTTGATATTAAGTTAACATTTTCTATTTTAGGCAATGGCTCCCAAACAGCCAAACACTGGCCTCTTTGTAGGATTGAACAAGGGGCACATTGTGACCAAGAAGGAGCTAGCTCCACGCCCTTCTGATCGCAAAGGGGTAAGTCATTTTACCAAGCAAGCTTCACTGAGACCTTTTTTCATTTTTATGTTCAGATCATGCTGTTTCCAATTAAATTTATATTAGTTAATTAATCTAATTTGTATTGTGTTTTATTCTTGTATGAGTGTGAAACTACATTTCTGCTGGATGCAGTTTGAATGCATTAGTACCTTAATTTATTTATTATTTTGCTTGTAATCGTGTTTCTGTTCTTCCTTGTATTTGTTTCTTGGACTTAAGATGTTCCATTGGGGCATCATATTAATTACTATTTGCTTAACAAGACTAGATTTTTGTAAAGCTTTTGCATTTCAAGTAGCTGGTTGTGATGCTGTTTCTTCTTGCTTGTTTGAGTGCAGAAAACCAGTAAGAGGGTACTCTTTGTCAGGAGTTTGATCAGGGAAGTTGCTGGTTTTGCACCATATGAGAAGAGGATCACTGAGCTTCTTAAGGTTGGCAAGGATAAGCGTGCATTGAAGGTAGCTAAAAGAAAGTTGGGCACACACAAGAGGGCTAAGAAGAAGCGTGAGGAGATGTCTAATGTTCTCCGCAAGATGAGGTACATCGGTGATCTTTTTTTTTGTTACTTGAATTCACTTGAATATTTGAAATCCAAGCTTTTCTGCTGTCTGGAAAGATTTCTTGTTTCATCATGGTGTGTTGTTTTCCTTTTTCCTACAGGGCTGCTGGAGGTGCTGAGAAGAAGAAGTGAGGCATGTGAATGCCTCCAATTTACTGGCTCCACATGCTATCTTAGATTCCAAATAGTGGGGAGAATTTTGTTTTAGACTGGATGTTTACCTCAGATCGCTTATTTTATTTTAATCTGCTATAAACCGTTCTGTTTTATATGAGAATTAAATTTTATGTGCCCTTTTTCCGATCTGAAATCCAAATGTGTCTTGGCTTGATTGGAGGTATTTGGATGTGTTGATTATGCCCATCTTGCCTGATCTTTTTAACGATAAGTAGGACCATGACAGATAAGAGTGAAGCATGTGTATCATCAACAATGTGTTTTTTTCCCCTTTTTTATTTTTTTGTCGCATCTCCTTGCCAAGGCTTAGCGACAGTGAAATACTCGAGTGTAGAAGGATATGCCATTTACACGATCATTACTGTCTGGCTTGAATTTGCAAATGATGTATCGGTGGGTCTTCATTACCTTGGAGATGTCCCTCTCACTGACACCATTCCTGCACAGCCTAAGAATTTAGATGTTCTTTGGATTTTGTTGAATAGTGAAGACTTGGGTTTGTAAAGGGCAGATGGTTAATTTGCAGAATAAAGAATCAGTTTAATCTGACTGTTTCTAAACTATTATTTTTGAAAGTATTTTTTATTTAAAAATAAATTAAAATAATATTTTTTTTAATTTATTTTTGATATAAAAACACTTCAAAAATATTAATAATGTTAATGTGAAGCGGGAAAAAATTATTTTTAAAACTCTAAAAAGCTTTTAAAGTATTTTGGTTAAAATTAATTATTAATTTATGTTTTTGAATTATTTAAATATAATAATATCCCAAATTAATTTTAATAAATAAATAAATAATATTTTTTTCGTATATTTTTAAATAAAAATATTTTCGAAAATAACCTACTTTCAATTCAAAGTGTCATCAATAAAAACGGTCTATTGTATTGTGATGTTTGCCTTTTATACTGTCCAGGATGAATCCATGGAAAACAGCAGAAAAGACGGGGACAGCTTCAATATGGTGTGTACATAAACAGCATGCGCAAAGCAAACAGCCAAACAGCAAATGATAGAACACAGGGAAACTAACTTTTCGGTGCTCTCTTATTGTGGCATCATGCATGAATAATAATTACCTCATGGAAGAAGAAAATTACATCACATGAGACCTCCTTAGCCTATTCCATTGCTTACAGAATAAATCCTAACTCCAAAATCAAAGCAAATATTCGCAATAAGATGCTACCAAGAGAAACGCTACAAATTAATTACACAATGAAATTGGGATTATTCACATATACATTTTATGACATGGCCCCAACTTAACCAGCTCAGAAATACAAGAGAATTGTTGCACAGCTCACAAGATGATCAAGAAGAGTCCAATTATCATAAACATTCCAAAATGATCAATCCATTAAATTTAGTAGCTTGGAAACAAGAGGATATGCTTTTGATGAAGTTGCACCACCTTCTAAATCAATCAAGTGTCACTCCAAGTATCATCTTCCCCATCATCACTCGCAACAGCCTGACATGTTTTCCCAGTGTTAATTTGTCTATGTTAACCATAGCAAGGGAAACAAATTTAAACCAGGAGGAGGATGGAAAGAAAGTGTGAGAAAAACTGAATACCTGGCGGATTGCATTTGCTTTCTCCAAAATAGCACTGACTTTGTTATTCGCAGTGGGACCTGAGGATAAAGATGGCTTTGCTTTTCCGGTGCGTCTCAGAGTGAATGACTGCAATAGCACATCAAAGAATTAAGGGCAAAACTAAAGTGTGGAACTCAAAAGATTTTCTCATCACACGGCAACTAGTAAGTCTATAATTAGGTGGAATTCAGTACAGCCTTCACCTTTCTTTCCATCACAACTCTCAATCTCTTGCTCATCTTAAAAGTTCTCTCCTTTTCTGGTTAACAGTGATGATATTAAAAGATATTTATCAAACTTGGTACTAAGCATTTAAGGAGAGCATGAAATTTGAAAATGAAGGTGGTTAGAAAGTTACATGCTCCATTGAAACGGATGGATTTGAGATGATCATGAAGAATTGTTACACATGAATCATGAGCTAGAATACTCTGCTTCTTTTGAATGTTGGCAGTGAGAAAACTTTGTTCGATCACAGCTTTGCATTTGCAGACTTTATTTGCAATTTTTTGAGGATGGTATCGAGATTTATCAAAGAAATTATGGATCAGCAGTTGGCAATGGGTGTGACGTAGATATAGTGTTATCATGTCCTAGCTCATAGGTGCCGAGTTTCATCTCCCAAAACACACATGCACCAAGACTTGTCAAGTTGAGACTCAATACTCGAAAAATGCATGCAGCCATCCATGCTGTTTTATAAAATAGCTTTAATTATCAATAACTAGTCTCTTTCTAGTTCTTTTGCCTTCTGATTTCAAATTAGTCTCACATGCAAACCAATCACTTCATAGTACTTCAATCATGGAGAGCAGCTACAGGGAAGAAAAAAATGGCTCTCACTCACTTTGGTTCTGATTTGATGCAAGAAATCATCCTTTTCATCTATATCCTTGCCATTTGCATATTGATTAGCTTCTTTGTGACAATTCAACTTCTGCTGATCCTGTTCCTGCAGACACACAAAGATTTAGTCAATGATCCTCATTGTATTAAATGAAATAGATTGAAGCCAATAAATAATATACCATTTGTATGAATGCATTGTACCTTGCTTTTTGGTTTAAATGCAATGGTATCCTCATTCATTTTGTGATCATCAGCTGGGGATGGCTTAGGTTGCTGGGGTACAGTAGATTCCAAAGGTTTTATATCAAATCCATGTTCATGACCTTCGGATAGAGCATGTAGTTTGCCTTCTGATATATCAGAGTTGGGCTTGGAAACTCGCCATTGAACTGGGGGAAGAGGTGGTGGCAATGGGGTGGAATCTTTAAGATACTCCAACTCTTGTTGATTCCTTTCATGCAAATTATCCTTTTTTTCTCCATACACTACAGAGTTCATGGCATCAAAACATGGAAGATCCAATGAAGATGCAGAGAGAGATGGATCTGTGCCATTCTCGGTATATGTACTTTGATTATTGCCAGCTTCTCCAGGCTGCAGAGAGCTTGAAAAAGATTCAACTGGAGATATTCTGCGCAAAGCATCATATAGCTCATGGTCCTTGCTTTCAGGAGAATCATCAGAATCCCACCGCTCAGAATCTGATTCAGAGTGATGGCTAAGATGATCATCAGACATATAAGGAGAGGATCTACAGAATGTATCATCATCAGAGTCAGAACCCACATTGCACAGTGGAATGGCAGTCTCCGGAATCAATTGAAATGATGGAAACATGTCTCTAATGCTTTCATTACCATGGTTCCCATCAGGAAACTTCAGTTTCAGTTTAGAATCCTCAAAGCCATCAATAGGGTGGAAAGATATTTTCATATGTTCCAATGGTGGTGAAGACGTGATTGAATCGATAGAATATTTATGTCCCAGTTGCTTGTTGTATGCTTTCTCTGGAGTTGCTTGATATGTAACTTCATTGTGCCAGCTCTGCTGCTCTAATGCACCACTTCTCAGCAACCTAGCCGGTTCACGTTCACCATCATGGACCAGTGACACCTTTCTACTAAAACCATTGACAAGTAACCTATGACCAAATCCAAGCCTTCGATATGAGTTTTCATCATTTTCCTGACTGGATTCAATAGGTGGAACTTTGGAGTATGAATCATGCTGCAACTCATTTCCGGGTGTTACTGCACTGGTAATATTTGGTCCATCCTCATAGCCATGACTAATTCTATTGCCTTGATGAAAATCACCAGGTTTTTCAACTTTGGAATCTTGATCATCATGCCATGATGTGGAGCCTTTGGAAGTTGGAGCGCTTTCGATGCTTCCTGCATCCTTGATCAATCTGCCAGGTTTTCCTCCATCATTGATTGGCATGGAAGTGTGATTTGTAGGCAGCCCTGTCTCATCTTTACTTCTGGTCACAGAATCTGGACTTTTAGCATTTGATACAGCAAAATCTGGAGGCTTTGAAGGCTCAAGTCCTAACAGGCCACCATTTGTCCAGAATGTAGTAGACTGAACACTAGAAAAATCATTTTGAGATTCTTGAGACTTGTTGGAACTACTTATGATTTTATCACTCAATGGCCCTTCTGCATTTGAAATTGAAGTCGCAGAGACAGAAGATGAAGGAGGATCACTAACAGATTCTACTTTTGAATTATCTAGGACATTAGCACTTCTAGAACATTCGATGCCTGGTGAACTGTCCAGCTTAGAAGAATTTCCAGATACATGAGATTCCTGTTCATAGGCAAAACTCTTCAAGGAAACTGAGCTGGGTAACTCACAGGGAGATTTTTCATTTGAGGAAATTACAGATAAGGTACGAGATTCATATTCAGATGGATGATGGTCTGAAATATGTGATGTTACCTCGAGTATTGTCTCCTCAACTTCATTGTTAACACTGGAGGAAAACTGCTCCACTTCACATTTTGTTTGGCAATCGATGTCATTTTCAGATTCTGACTCTATGGTGTTCAGTGCATCCATGAAATCATCTGGCTCGCTTTCAACCTCATCAAGCTGGCTCCTGCTAGAGCTTGATTTTGGTGTATTTGCACCATCAAGTACAATATCCAGAGGATTAGGATTTTTAAGATTGACAGTTGATCTATCATGTGTATCTAGGTCAGGCTCTGCTGCGAGCACCTCTGAAATTTCATCTTCATCGTAATGTTGACCACTAGGCTCCACTATTTCTTCCTTTTCATCCCAAGTAACACAAGATGAAATAGGGGCAGCAATCTGCTCTGGTGATGAAGTATGATGAAAATTGTTATCTGCCATCCCAGGTTGTCGATCAGGAAAAACTGAATCAGGGACATCATTCTGCTGCATGAACCTTGAAGACAATTCCTTAGGTTCCTCTTCTTCAGCTTGCACAGAGGAATTTAGATGGAACACACATTCAATATACCCTGACCCGGTTCTTGAATCAAAAGAATTTGAATGATCACCCGCATCAGATTTTAATGTCGTGTCAATTGTAGAAGCTGTATGAGAAGGAGAGGTCTGCCCATTACCATTTGGAGTGGTAAACTGCATTCTACAGAGCAAATACCATGTACACATTAATTTCATCCAATTAAACATGACAGCACTAGCTTCCTTCATAAAGATACAATACCTGCCACTATGATTTGACATTGATGCATAATGGGCCACGTCTCCATTCCTTGGTGATGAATGTTTTTTCTGTTTATTTTGACATTTACAATCAGTGAAATTTGAAAGAGAAAAAAAAAAGAAGAAAAAGAAAAGGAAGCAAAACTCAGAGCAACTATTTTATTAAGCATATGCTGAGCGAGGATAACGAAATAAATTAATATCTCAGTGAAAACCTGAGAAGTCAGTATAATGAGCAAGAACGCTTGTCATCCACAAAAAAAAAGTTTGGAGGAACATGCAACAATAAGTTGTTGAAAAAATAGTTTCCCCGTTAATTGTAATTATGGAGAAAATTAGTTCATTAAATAAATTCAACACTAATATCGCAAGATCAGACCTAATCAATAGAAAGACACTTTTCACAATGGCTGAAATTTGTTATAGGAAAAAATATCACCTTGCTTTTCCGAGCTCTCTTATCTTTTGGGAGTTTCTCAGCATCCGGTCCCGTGACATTCCCAGATACTCTCCTAAAGTAGGCCGGATCTGAATATCTCTTTAAACAGGACCCTGGCCCCCCAGTATCAAATCTGAATGGCAACCCAAAACGAGTTAGTATCTAGGATCAAATTGAACTTCATTATTCAAAAACACCAATCAATTCACTCGGGAGGCTAAGGAGATGGGGATGGCCATACTTGTCAAGCAAATGCAAACGTGGAGGATCGCGACATTCTTCATAGGAGTCCATAATGAATCGCGGCAGGTCATTGTAGATGAAATGATTTTGTTCGTTTTGAATACAAGGATGCCACTCAGAACCTGCAAGATAGCTGCTTTTCATCAGCATTTGAATAACTAGAGATTCATGCAAAAAATAACAGAAATAGAGACTTGATTATGGCATATGGGGCAGAGTAAGCTTCTAATAACAACTTGAGACAAGACAAGTGAACAGAGGGTAATGGAAGTTGTCAAACCTCTACAAGTTCTTTATATGCTCAAATATCTCAAAATTAGTAATAATAGATACAGACATGAATTGAATACTAAGCATATAGGTACACCATGGAAGTGCACTAGACAATTGATGATCCAAAGCGTCGAGGTTGTAACAGCTATGCTGAGGTAGCCATGAATAGCATAAAAGATATGATAACCAAACAGGCTTAAGCCAAGAGAGCCAGAGCATACAAGGTGGATTTAAATCAAATCAGAAATTCTCAGGAGAGGCTAAAAAAAAAGAGAGAATGGCTTTTATATCAGGTAACGAGCCATACCAGGTGTGTAAGCAAAATGTATGTGGCTTGTTTGGGCAAGCACCACCTTTTCAAGAGGAGGTAGCGCAGCTTCAATGTTTTGCACGCGAACCATCAATTTATGACTTCTAGAAGCTGTACTCATCACTCGCTCTTGTAAGCCATGGAAAACCTCTGCTGCAAATCTACAAAGCAGTTCAGATATGCTATTTAGTTAGATTAGCCACTTGAGATTTTGTAGTCAAAATCAAAGTAAAGGCGCATGTTCCGTATTGTTAACAAACAAAATATCTCCAGAAATTAAGAAATTTGAAAAATCTTTAAAAATAGAAAACCTCCCAAGGAGAGGCGAATCATACATACAGTTAAGAAATCGCTCTAATTTCTCCTATTTGAGTTGAATTAATAGTACAGTCACCTCTTTAATTAAAAATGAAAGAAATAGAAACTGAAGAGAAGAAATAAGAGAAGAAGAAGAACAGACTCGGCAAGATCGCCTAATTGACGCAAGATCCCAACCAAGCCAGCAACAGCAACACCATCGAGCACAGCTTTTGAATCTCCTTCACTGTTTGCTTCCCTATAAAGCTCACCCTGTCCTAACCCGTACTCATTTCTCACTTCAAACCGAACCAGAGGCATTCTTTTTGGTTTTTGGTTCTTCTCTTCTCTCTTTATCTCTCTTAAGAGATTCTTCTCTATCTAGGACTGAAACAGCAGCAGCATTAGCATCAGTAATGCATTCAAAATTCAATGAACGAATGAATGAAATAATAACTGAAGAAACACGAGAGTAGGTGAAGGAGATTGGAGCAGCTTAACTGCCAGAGATGAACAGACGACACCCCCTGCCTTTTTTCTCTTTTTTTTTCCTTTTTGTATTTCTTTAATTTTTATTTTTACTATTTTGTTTTTAAAAGATTTAAAAAAAAAAAAAAGGAGTTAAGCCAATACATTTATTTACATTGCCAACTCTGGAAGCCATTCTCTCTCTTTCCTTTTCTTACCCAAAACCAAACCAAAAACACAAAACGGAATTTATTATTATTATTATTATTATTCGTACAGTGAGACTGTGAATGCAAAAGACTTAATTAGCCTTGCTGTTGTGTTTATTCACTTGGATGTACTTGGTAACTGTGAGTGAGAGAGCGGAATATTTTTTATGATTCCGAGTTGCCAAGAAAATAAAGAGTGGGGACGCTGGACAGCGTGATTTCCATGAATTCTTTGGATTTTTCTTTTTGTTTTTGGTTAAATTGTCTCTATAATGGGTTAAAACTGTAATTTACATCGTTAGAATTTGTGTATATATTACATAATTTTCAGTTTTCCCATCATTTTCAGATTCCATTTAAAACAAATTTTGAGAAAGAGAGATTTACCAACGTGGAGTGTGGAAAGGGGCAAATGGAATTTATGAAGAGAAAGAGATCTTTCTTAATATGTGCTTCCATTTGGTAATCAATACGCCATAAGAAGGGGAAAGGTAACCATTACTAATCCTCAACCCTATAATTAAAATTATTGGTATTTGTTATTGTAATGCATTTTGTTTTCTAAATTATTTTTTATTTGAGAATTTATTAAAATATTTTTTTATTTTTTTAATATTTAAAAAATATCTAAAAACAAAAATTGTCTTCGTAAAAGAAATTGTTAATATTTTAATCATTTTAAAATGACCCTGCTCTTATCTAAAATAAACATTCCAAACAATTTACATATGTTAATATTTTAATAAAAGAAATTGTCTATTTTTCTACATATACACGGATTTTTTCAACAAATATTGGATACGATTGAGGATTTTCGCTATTGGTTTGATTTTGAAGACTTTGCGTTGAACTTTCTGGAAGCTTCTATTAGGTACCCATTTTGTATGATTTTCTTATTCAACTATTTAATTTATATTTCCTTGTTCACTTTTGACTTCGTAAATTAAACTAAACAAGAATTCCCTAATAAGGAGTTGAATCTTAACATTGGTTTTAATTCTTTTCCATGATGGATAAGTAGCTTTTAATTATATTTTATTTTCTTATTCAAATTTTATATTTTATTTTTTATAGATATACGAATTATCATTAGTTTTTAGCTTTATTTATCTTTTTTATATATAGTTTTTATAATCTGACGTTCTCCCTCCTCGGAGAACAATGAAATATGAAGTGATGGAAGATATTAATTACAAGGCATAAGAGCTCGTTATACTAGCTCGGAGAAGGTAGGAAAGGGGAGAATAATTAAGGAGAATAAGACGCGTGTACAAGAAGGAAAAAGATATGAGAATATGTGAGAAGATCATATGGCAATATCTTCAATACTTTTTTATATTTTTCTTTAGTTGCTAGCTACTTTCCTTTATTTATTTATTTATTTTACCATTTCCGTGTGAGATATTTTAAATTCCAATTAATTTTTTCTTTCTTTCTAAGAGCTTGTTTATTATTGTTTTGTTGAGTTCCGCACTGTATTGTTAGATATATTGATTTTCATAATTATTTATTATTTTTAAATTTTATTGTTGTGTGCTTTCGAGATATAATATAATCAATATATAAAGAGTACTCTAGTATTCTAAAAATATCGACAGCCTCTTAAACTTAGTTTACATGGCACGTGTCCATATTTGTTTTCTCGAGAGTCATTATTAAGTGCAAATAACTAAAATAATTGTTAAATAAGAACGACCATTTTTCTCCTTCCTCTTCCTTCTCCTGTGAAGCCCAGAACAACAAAACTTGATCTTTAAAGGTGTCCCATTTATCTTGCTTTGACTGCAAATATTCCACATTAACAACACTTTATTAGCAGAGACAATCAAATAAAACGCACCGTACCATACTAGCAAAGATCTGAATAATGAACATTATTTGCAAGGATTCACGTCCAATAAAAGCAATACGCTGAGCGATTTCTGTCGGTCTAGAGAGTTGACTCATGATATGCTAAGGTTTGGTGAAGATTAGAATCTTAGTTAGCTTCCACTCCACCCAAAAACAAATATATAGTGTAAGCATGCAATTAACAACTAGGCATTTATACTATTATTTGCACCTTTATTATTTAAAGAAACTCCATGGACTTGTATCTGCAAGTAATTAATTGTTTGCTCCGAGGATATCCAGCTAAGGTTTGGATTTTTGTCTGTTTCCTTGTCTTGTACAGCTCTGGGGATGGAAATATAGCGAATCAGGCCAACTCAAAATCTAAAGTATAGATGGAAGCTTGGAGCATGATTGTAAGTGAGATACCTAGTTCTTACCTTGTCAGCTACGAGACATGCCATCTGCCTGGTTCCTACTCTCCTCATGCATGCATCGACGATTGAGATTAATTTTGCCGAGTTGAATGAAAGTTTGATGGTATATATTAAGAAATATATCTTTTTTAATAAGATTAAGAATAAAATTATTATGAAATAGTTTTAAAATATGAAATATAATATAATTTTTTTATTTTAATATATTTTTAAATTAATTTTTCCAGACATGAGTTATTATATGTATTTCAAATTGATTTTTTTATATAACACATGTTTATATAATATATA
>Ga0307517_10009054_pt1 | contig 14190 bp, 9 predicted proteins | sample 23_EM_MG_FD_194515 | JGI IMG/M metagenome (GOLD analysis project Ga0307517, IMG submission 194515) | Populus trichocarpa ectomycorrhiza microbial communities from riparian zone in the Pacific Northwest, United States - 23_EM | ecosystem: Host-associated > Plants > Roots > Unclassified | place...
AATGATAGAATACCTATTGTGCATAAACATTAATATTTCATCCAAACTAAATTTTTATGTTTATTAAAGGTAAATATTTATAAGATAACGATTTGGGATTTAAGCTTGACTTCAAAGTTTAATCATCGCTTTTAGATTATGGAATTCAAAATAATAGTAAACAGATAATCAGGTTTTAACTCATTTTTTTTAATTATAAAATTTAAATTAACCCAACATAAATAAATTATTTCATCAAACATATACATCATGAATAAACACTAATATTTCAACCAACTCAATTAATACAAGCAAGCATAATGGAAAAATTGAGGAGGTGAAAAAATAGGTTATGATACACGCAGCAAGTGGAAGCAATCTCTACAAATTGCAGGTTTTCTTTTCCTTTTCAACTTCAGCAGAGTATTTGTTGGCAGATTTTGCTGTGATTATTTCTGCAAGTGTCCAAAGGATATTATATAGAGATTGGTAGCTTCTAGCTTGGTGTTGATAGTAACTAGCCATCAAATTGCAGGTTAAAGGGAAAATTGCAAACCACTATTTCTAAAGTACTTTGGATTTATATATTGGAGAGAAATAAAGAGATCGAAGGATATAATATATGGGTTTGTTCATGTGAAGCAATCTTTGAATATTTGCAGCATCTAGAAGGACGTCGGAGGTAATTGAAGCCTCACTTTCATCACAGAAAGAAGTAAAAATAGGATTACGTACGTTGAGCATATCAGAGCATGGAGACACCATGCCTGCAACGGAAAGAGCTGGCTGAAAATGGCTGCTGGAGTCAGATTTAAGGCAAGCATGAAGCATCTGCCTTCTCATATATTAAGGGCATGCATTTGATCCATGCTTTAGAAAAGGTATACAAGGGAAGAAACGGAACTGGAAATGTAGACGAATATGTGCTTAATAATCATGTATAAAATAAAATTATTATATTTGTTTGATGATGTAGAAGACAATACATAATGTTAAAATCAAGGGTGGTAATTTTTTATTTGGTTCGATTTTTATCTATAAAAATAACCAAATTAAAATTTTATAAAATATAAAATATAAAACTGAAAACGGTTCCAATCGACCAGTGTTGGTTATGTTCGATTATTTTATATTAAAAATCAAAAACTATATTGTTCTTTGGGCCTTTTCTTTTGAATTTCTGATGGGATTGGTTTCGGTTCAGTTTATTTTTAACTAAACCGGTTTGCTTCGGTTTAGATATTTTGGTTTCAGACTTATGAAACCGAAACTGAACCAAACCAAATATTTTTTAAAATATTCTAATTGATTTAATTTTTTTTATTTCATGATTCAATTTTTTAATTATTTTTTTAATTTTCTCAATTTAATCACTTTGTCAGTTTTTTTCTCATCCCTCTTAAAATCGATTTAATTTGTTTTACTTCATGATTCAATTTTTTTAATTTTCTCAATTTAATAGTTTGTCAATTTTTTTCTCATCCCTCTTAAAATCAAGTTTTTCACTTATCACATCCGGGTGAAACCTCGAGTTCCTATAACCTGCCGACAGGTGGCGGGTCTTATAAAACTGATCACTACAATTCCCAATGGAAAAAAAAAAAAAAAAAACCCTTATTTGACTCTCATTATAGATCAACGATGGATCTAGCTCTTCTTTTGTAATTACCTGACTTTTGACCTGACGAACCAAGTTATCGGTTGGGGCCCTGTCAAACGACAGGTCGCTTAGAGGGCATATGTGAGAAAAAGGGTCCTGTTTTTTATCCACGGAGAAAGAAAGCAAGAAGAGGAGAGGTTTTAAAAAAAATGGAATCAAAAGCAGCGGCACCGCCATACCAAAGTTCTGCAAGATTCGCAGACTCTCAATGTTACCCTCAATACACTGCTTCTCTCAAATGTAAAGCAACAACTCCCTTTTTTCTCTCTCTCTGATTTGGCAAGCTTTGCTTTTTATTGCATGTCTAATGTTCAAGAATGCATCTTTTTACACTTGATTTTGCATGTCTTATGTCTAACTCTCACCAGCATGATTGTAATTTATATTCTTGATCCTTTTGCCTTGATGGGTTCTTGAAAATTTACTGATTGGTCTTAGTTTTGGTGTATTGTGTTGTTGATGTGGGATGGGAATGAGAAGTTATGCTTGGATTGGCTTTGTGGGTTATTCTTGGAAGTAAAGAGTGATCATAAAAATGAAACCTTTTTATTCAGAATCCATTTTCTATTAATAAATTAATGAACCCCTGTAAAGTAAATCGATTAGTCTTTGTTCTATACACCACTAGAATGTAATTCTTTAAGAAGCACATACAGTTGGGAGCATCCCACACAATTCTATCACCTATGCTAAGAAAAAAAAGTGTGTTTTGTAGTATCCTGCTGGGATGTTATTATGACTTGAAAACGGATTGAAAAAGCAAAGCTCGAATTATATTACTTTGGATTTGCGGCATCTATCTTCCTCAAGGTTTATACTAACTTGAAACAGTACATCATGTCCAAGTCGTGTTGAGCTTTACTTTGTTGTTCACAGTGCAGCATGTGCTAGTTGTCGTTAGTACTGTAAATCTTCTATTATGTGTATCTATGTCATTTCTTATAGTAGATAGCTCCTAAACCCTAAACCCCAAGATTTAGTTCGTGTATTGAGAAATGGGGAGTCGTAACATCAAAAAATGGTCATGGTTTGTGTTTGAGCTTATTAGAAGTTCTGATTATGGCTAAATCGAAGGGATGGCTTCTTGCTGTTAATTTGTAATGAGCTTTCATGTAGTTAGACGATAAACAAAAGGAAGACTTTGTATAACCGCTTGTTGTTTTATTTGATTGGTGGAGGCATATAGAGCTTTGCTTGATTCAATTCAACTTGAAACTTTTGTCCTGGATATTCTTATGCACATTCCATCAGCACCATATTTTTATGTTAGATGCAAATTTTCAGGCTTGGAAGAGTTTGGCTCGGACAAAAGTAAATGTCAAGAGCATTTTGATGTTTACAAGGAATGCAAGAAAAAGGAGGTATTGATTTTGTTTTTTCTGATGTTTAAAAGCTCTTTACTCTTCTTGGAAAATAGTTAAACAAAAAAATACATGAAATGATGGTAGGGTTGTATTTTCTTCTGTATATCAAACTTTCTTAATATATACATTTTGTTATTTTTTATTTTTCATAACAGAGAGAAGCACGGTTGGAACGCAACAAGAGTCGCTCCCTCTTCTCATGAAAGCTGTTGTGGAGATCTTGCTCACAAAAAGCGCTGATCCTATTTTCTTTATAGAGCTAGCTTTGTAAGCTATTGGATTCCAACACAAATTGTCAAACTGAACTGTGATAGGGCATGGAGAGTAACTTTAATAATGTGCATTTGTATATGTACAACCGTAAAATATGTTGTTTGAAGCTGCGAATCGAGAATGTCAGTGAACAACAACCGAGATCAACAACCACTTGTTGGATTCAAATAATGCTTGCACTATGTATTGCCTAAATGCAATTTATTTGACAAAACGTTGTAAAGAACGGTCTTAATTTTCCTCACAAAATTTGCTCAAAGCTCGAAATGTCAGGAGACTCTTCTATTATGAAGGCAAACACCGTTGCCAGGTTGCACAACCAGCCCAAACCGGGGGGGATGATGGTATGCTGGTGACAACGAGAAGCTAAACTTTGATAGGATGAGTGATACAATAACCTTCAGCTCTGCCATGGCAAAGTGTTGGCCTGCACAGATACGTGCACCTATTCGGAATGGCATATAATCCGATGGACTCGTGCTGGATCCTAGAATTCCTTTGGCAAATCTTTTGGGATTGAACTGATGTGCATCAGGCCTCCATTGATCAGGATTCTGTTGTGCTATTGGGATTGGAATTTGGATGTTCAGTCCTTTTGGAATTGTGATGTCCTTGAACTTTAAATCTTGCAAGGCTCTTCTGATCACAAACACCACAGGTGGATAAAGGCGCATTGTCTCTTGGATCACCATTGTAAGCTGCCCATAAATTGTTGAAAGTCAAGATTAGAATTTCCAGATTACGACTTGTATGAATTTCTCTGCATGTGGTTAGGAACACTTACAGTTTTCATATTTCGAAGCATGTCAGCATCTGGAAGGTTATTTTTACAGATTTCAAGCACCTCCGCACGAGCACGAGCTTGCCATTCTTGATTAGCCGCCAATAACATTAAGCACCATGAAGCTGTGATGGCAGTGGTTTCATGACTAGCAAAGTATATAGCCTTGCAGTTATCCACTATGAACCTGTCAAGAGAAACGTCTGATGGAAAGCTTTCTTGGTCACCATAACTTTTGGCTCCCTCTAGTATCATTTGCAGAAGGTCCTTCTCGTAGTTGGCCGCAGCCCTTTCCTTTACAACCTTCAATATCATTGAGTTAATTTCTTTCTCCAATTTCCATATCTCCCAATTGTTTTTGGTAGGGATATATCTTCTTTGGAAGCCACAACTAGGATTCCAGCACTCGTCAAAAAATATGCACAACCATCTGCTCATGACATGAAGTTTAGGGCTCGTTGATATTATTTCTGTTTTCTGTTCCTAAAAACTAAATTTGAAACTCTAAACAAAAACTTTTTTGTTTTTGTTTTTGTTTTTGTTTTTAAAAACCTCAAAAAACAACAACCAATTGTCAGATTTTTTCAAAACCAAATAGAATGGTTTTCAGGAAGTATATCAGTCGTTGTTGGTTTTGCTTCTTCTTTTTTAAGAAAAAAATCGAACAAAATTTATTTTAATAATCAAGTTTGGAATAAATCATACCTTGAGCCAGGAATCCCAATGAACCCTCTGGACATTACATCACATCTTGAAGAGTTCTCAGCTTCGAGAATATTTCTTCTCCTTTGGTGTAATTGCTTCCAAAACAAGCTCTTGATATATTATCTGCTGATAAGCTTGCTTCTTAACTCCAGGTCAATATTTATTCCTGCCATGCCTCCATCACCTTCAATTCTGCTCTCCCAGGATCTTACCATTGTGGTTGTAGAGTCCACCATTAGGCTCGCCATGCTCTAGAAGAAAGATCATTAGTCTAATGTTTAGTGCAACAACTTAAAAAAGGAAGGAAAAAAAAATAGATACTTACCTTAACCTTATCCGTGTAGAATTCTGGAGCGATTATCTTCCTCTGATGGCTCCAAATAAGGCCATTTATTGAGAAAATACTCTGTCCAAGCAATGGTCCACGATCTTTGGACAGATAAGAAGGTTTCCCTGGGCTCAAAGATGTACAAAGGCTTATTTCTTTCACCAATTCTATATCTACTGTGCATAATATAATTAAAGAAAAGACGACAACAACAAAATTACTCGGATTATAAAACAACTCAATGTTAAAAAGCGAAACTAAAATAAATAAATATATAAATAAGTAAACCGGGTTAACTCCTAAACTTCACAACCATTGATATAAAATTAAGATAATTTCATAAAAAAAATACATGAAAAAAAGGTTAAAAACTAATTCTTAATAAATCAAATGAAAATATGATAAATCCAGTAGAAAATAAAAGGAAAAAGTTAAGCTCAATATCTAACAAATAAAAAATTAAAGGATGAAAATTAAAAAATATATATATAATTAAAAAAGAGTTGAAAAAACTCGATATGAGTTCACCCGGGTTAAGAAGCAAAATCTTTGACTCAAACATGATACTAGGGTGATTATGTTTGAAAGCAAATTAAATAAAATTATGAAGCTCAATTATCGAACAACTCAATGTTGAAAAATAAAAATGAAAAAAAAATAATTTAAAAAATCAACAAAAAAAATACTCGTAAACCCTATTATTATAAGCACATGATTGAGATAACATAATAGAAAGGAAGGGAACAAAATATGCAAACTAATTTTCAATAAATCAAAAGTAAATAATGAAATTTAAAAAAAAAAACTGAAAAAAATTCAATTCACATTAACGTTTAAAATCGTTGATTTTGGTCATCAACCTTATACTAACAAACACCATAGCAACGAAAAAAAATAAGTCAGTCCAGGTTAACTTAAAATAACCAAATAGAATGGAAAGGGAAAACAATGTAGGAAGATTAATTTCAAATAAATTAAATGTTGAATGATGAAATTGAAATAAATCAATTTAATAAAAGAACCACAAAACAAAAGTCAACTCACGTTAACCTTTGAAACTGGTGACTTTGATTATAAACCCAAAACTAACCCTATAGAAGGCAAACTATAAAAAATAAAGCACAACTCTAAGAAAAAAAAGGATAAAAAATAAGAAAATATCGACTTAAAAAATGGAAAAAAAACTCGGTCGAACCTCCTAAATCCGGTATAATTTCTAAAACTTACAATCCATGAAATCCTAGACTCGGGTTCAATCAAGAAACTTAATTCTCAATCAATTTAATTTGAATGAAGAAATCATGAAAAAAATATCAATAAAAAAACTTACAAAAGAAAAAAAAAAGATAGCAACAAAAAGAATTGAGATGAAATTTGATAGAAAAAAACCCTAGGATAAAATTATAAAAAAATAAATAAAAATGATCCCAAACAAAACAAATAGTAATCAAAAGAATAAGAATCAAATTTAAAATATTAAAAAATCATAGAGAATGAAATGAAAAATTATTTGTAATTTGATAGATTATTTATAGATTAAAAAATGATAAACAGTGAAATTGAAAAATATTTGTAATTTTATAGATTATTTAAAATCAATAAAATAGTAATAAAAAAACATGAACCAAATGTGAATGAAAAATAAATTGTTAGGGCTAGTCTAGATTTTTGAAAGGGTTGGCGCTGAACTCAAGGTAGAGAGAGAAAAAGAAAAAAAAGGTTGTTAAGGCCAAACTCGAGACATGTTTAGGGCAAGCATCATCCCATATTATTAGAAATGTTAAAACGGCACTTGAGGGTCTAGCTGCTGTGGTCAATCGTGTGACTTGTTCCGCCCCCGTCCCGGGTTCGACCCTCTATGTGCACGCCTGTCACCCCCGCGGTGCCTTATCTGCTCCTGGGCTTGCAGGATGTCCAGTGGGTCGTGGGGAATAGTCGTGGTGCGCGTAAGCTGGCCCGGACACCCCACGTAAATCAAAAAAAAAAAAAGAAATGTTAAAACGTTTCAAACTTCGCTGCAAAAGCTAGTGTTTGGTGATCGAAAAACCCTGCACGCTCTATCCAAAAGAATATGGGGTTATCCACTTATTGACGCGTGTAACGCACCAACAAGTTTTTTTAATAATATTTAATATAGATAAATTATAAAAATATCCTTAAATAACTTTTAAATCTATAATAAAATTAATATAAAATAACCACACAAAAAAAGGCCTTCTGAGATCGTTATGGCAGTTCATTGTTTTATTGGAATAGGTAAAAGCTTTTTACAGTCATGGCAGTTTCATTATTTTATTGGAATAGTAAAATGTCTCTTCTTCCTCTATTTTAGTGTTTTTTTAATTAATTTTAATGTATGCAAGGAAGATACTTTAATTGGACATGTTGGGCTGCCGACAATATGCACTCCATAATGCATTCGAAAAGATGTTAATTATTACAACAAGGATTAGTGTAAACAAAAAGATGTTAAAAGTTATTACCATAACTAGAAATTTAACGTATAGTCTCTGGGTAATTATCAAAAGTTCAGTGGTAGAAAAATATGGATTATTGAATCAAATAAAATTACAGAATTAATAATTTTTACTAAAACGATAATATTTTATTTTTTTAGAATAAATAGATTGGATCTTGCTAAATCAATCAAATTATAAAAACTTATTCATGTCAATTGAATTTTTTTCGTATCAATATTTTTTTCGAGAAATTCAGCTGTGTCAAGTTATAAATCATAAATTTCTTAGATCTAACTTAATTACTATGTTGCCACTGGAGATTAAACTCATTTGTCCTCGACCTCCTTCCTACCCTGGGCTCTATTTCTCACTGCACCAAGAAATATGGCCACCCTAACATAATGGGCTTGATCTAGTGTTCTTCCCTTTGTGTCCTTAAAAGCCCGACAAAAGGAAAGAAGAAGAAGAAGAAGAAGAAGAAGAATTAATAAGAATAGAAAACAAAAACTTTTTATTTTTTCTTAAAAATAAATGAAATGACAAGAAAAAAACAATGAGAGACAGAGAGCACAGAGAGAAAAATCTCTCGTGGAAATCTTCCTTTCTCCTGACCAAAAAACCCTAGCTACCTCCGTCTGTCTTTCTATTCAATTCAGCCCTATTTGCTCAAATTCATCATTAAATATTCAAATCCATACGGACCCCATAATTTTCCCAAAATATAAGGGTTATTTCTCCACCAGTTTATCTCTCAAAGCTTGAAACTTCGCTAAAAAAAGATCGAGACTAATAGGGTTTTGAAACTGATAGAGAGAAGAATCATGTACAAAGATCGAGGTGGGTTTGGTGGCGGGTCATCAAGATCGGAGATTGTTGGAGGACAGCTTGATCGAAAGCGTATAAATGATGCGCTAGACAAGCATCTAGAGAAGTCTTCTCCTTCAACTTCGAGAGGATTGAATAATAGTAGTAAGGATAAAGAAAGATTGTCTGTTCCTTCTACTTCCACTGGTAAATCATCACAGCATCAGCAGCATCTTGAACATCATCGTGCTGATTCCCGCTCTGCTTCGCTATCCAAAAACAAATGCTCTGATGGTAGTAGTGCTTTCTCTTGATTCTTCGTTCTCAGCTTGATCATGTCATTGTTTCTGTGTGTTTTGGGATCTGGGTTTTTGTTGTTTTTGTTTATCATTTTGTTTGTGTTTTTTGGGGGGATTGATTGATTTTTGTTATTTTTAGGGGTTTCGTGGGAGTTGTGGACAGTTATTTGGAGGTGAATGTGTGTTATGGAATCCAGGTTTTTGTGGACAGTTAATGTTGTTTTGGAAGTTTGGTTTTTAGCTGTTCTTTTTTGAGTAATGTGGCTCGGGCGTCTGTAGGTCTTATAGCCAGGGTGATTTTACTTTTAATTTTTGGTGTGTATATGTTATGGTGGTTTTTTTTAGCTTATTTGGTGGTATGGGATCTTGGTATGTGGAGTGATGATAATGATTTTTTTTTATTTAGCTAGTTACTTAGTTGTATGTGCGTTTTTAAGTGGAAAAAGTATGGTTTTGGTTATGGTAAATTGATGATGCTCGAATTAATTATTATTTTCACTCGCTTCCGTTCTTGCATTTGTCTGATGTGAATATTGTTGTTTGAGTGTAAGGAGTTTCACTACATTTTGACTTAGCCTTTGTAAAAATAACTGGCTCCGAGCATTGTTTAATCCAATCAAGAAGTTAACTTTGGCATTTCCCTTGCTCGTTGTATGTATACTGTATACGTTACATTCTAGCCGCCAATAGATCTTGGTTTGTTATGTTTTCTGTTTAGTACCAATGTATTATTAACACTTTGCATGAGATAGTATATATAGCGAGTCCTTTACAGCTAAGAATAATAGGTAAGGATTTAAGTGCGCTTCTTTTTCTTACTCTTTCTGTTTGTGGAATTGCAGCGGTTGTATAAAAGGATGTTTAAACCTAATGCCATCCATTTGGATTCCTTTGACTACTTGGATTCTATGTTAATTTGGTCCTGTTCCCCAACCTATTTAATTTAGGCCCTTGTGACTTTGCTTTATTCTCTATTCCCTTTCTCTACTCAATTATCAATGTAAGGTCATTAATAATCATCTGCTTATGATGCCCTTATTTGGATGAACCGCAGAGGAATCTGAGACAGACAGTGAGGAGTCTGATGTTAGTGGTTCTGATGGAGATGATACATCTTGGATCTCATGGTTTTGCAATTTGCGTGGAAATGAATTTTTCTGTGAAGTTGATGACGAGTACATTCAGGATGATTTTAATCTTTGTGGATTGAGCAGTCAAGTTCCATACTATGATTATGCACTTGATCTTATATTGGATGTTGAATCTTCTCATGGTAAGCAATTCTTTGCAGTAAATAGGACTACTGCTTGTTTGTAATTTCTGTTTAATTTGTTATATAGGCTTCACAAAGTTCCAGACTGGACTGGTTATGTTCCTTCCAAACTCTCTACTCTTTTTTGGAATCCAGTTCGCTTGTTATGTTTTTCTGATACTTGCTAATCTCTTAAGTTGAACTTTCACGTGGCCCATGTCCATAATCTATGACCATGATAAAAAAAAATGCAGAATATAGGCTTGGGCAGCTGATTCTTTATAATGTGCATGGTGGTCTTAACATGTACTATTTTGTGACTTTGTTCTTTATGCTTGGATTGTGTTGGTCTTGAAATAAGTGATTGAATAATTTAAGGAGTCCTAGCTCATAGGGTAATGGTATAAATGAGACATTGCTTTGAATGAAACTTCATGTGGGTAGTGAAAGTTCGAAGCCTGAGAAATCCTCTTTAGGTGGCCATGTTTTCCTACATCCTAGAAATAGAAGAGGAGAGTTTGTAGCTTGATCAAGTTTTCTCACATTAATGGATCCATGGTTCAGTGTGGAACCTGTGCATCATTCTGTGTATTGTATTGTGGTGTTAAGCTTCTTCTATGCATTTGCACATTCTCAGGTGATATGTTCACCGAAGAACAGAATGAGTTGGTGGAATCCGCAGCAGAGATGCTCTACGGTCTTATTCATGTGCGTTACATACTTACTAGCAAGGGGATGTCTGCAATGGTAATATTATTTAGTGCTGCTTCCATCTGTTTCCTCCTCTATTCTTTTGTTTGTCATCTTGTCTTATTTAATTGGGCATTAAATGTTGTTTTGGAAACTTCAACAGTTGGAGAAGTACAAAAACTATGACTTTGGGAGATGCCCACGAGTTTATTGCTGTGGACAGCCCTGCCTTCCAGTTGGTCAATCAGACATTCCTCGTTCTAGTACTGTCAAAATCTACTGTCCAAAATGTGAAGACATCTATTACCCTCGATCCAAGTATCAAGGCAGTATCCTTCCATGAGCCTGTTTGGTATCGTGGTAGTAATTGTTTTTCAAAGTGTTTTTCGCTTGGAAATGCATTGAAATAATGTTTTTTTATTTTTTTAAAATTTATTTTTGATATCAGTACATAAAAACGATCTAAAAACATAAAAAAAATAATTAATTTGAAGCAAAAGACAAATTTAATTTTTTGTAAAAATACTTTTCAACCGCAAAAACAATTTCAACCGCAAAAACAAATAGGGCCTAGAATACCAGTCATTAGCTACTTGATATCATTGTGTATAACTGGAATCTGCTCATGCTATGCGCAGTATCTTTAAAGATTTTACTTCCTCTGGTTATTGTTTTCTACTGACCTGAAGTCCCCATTTATTAGATATGATTCTGCTGAACATTTAACTTTGGGACCGAACTTGTATCTTCATGCTCGACGATATTATGCTTCTGATTTTAGATGATCTGGCCTATTAGGTTGAACTATGTGCTTAAATTTGTATTGCATTGTTTTTATGGCTTTATGTCAGTATTTACACGTTTAAAGTTGCACTCTGTCTTGTTTCTATATGAAAATTTCTTTGACATTTGCCTAGACATTGATGGAGCTTATTTTGGAACCACATTCCCTCACCTATTTTTGATGACATATGGACACCTAAAGCCACAGAAAGCAATACAGAGCTACGTTCCAAGAGTTTTTGGCTTCAAACTCCACAAGCCTTGACACGGAGATGCAAAAATTTGTTTGAGGTCTCCCATGGTTGACAGTTTTTACTTTGCCTCGTTTGTTTGTTTAACTGCAACAACTCTTAACAAGCAAGGTGAAGGTGCGCAGCAAACGATTCTGGAAAGATCACAATTAGATTCAAATGGAAGTGTTTAAAATGCGATATGGGCCATTAGTTGACCCACCTAAGTTTTTATCTGTGAATTTAACAGAGCATTTGTAAGCTTTTCTTTTCTTCCTTTTTCTCTCTCTATGAACTTGAGAATTATTTCAAAGTGTTTTGCATTGTAGTTCTCCCAGCATCCATCCCCTTTTTTTATGATCATGGTGCCTTACTATTACAGCTCCCGATAGTTCTTCCAGATTCTATATCCTGATTGCAATCTGCAGACCACATGGAAGATATGAATTGTTTGTCGTTATCATGATTCCTTCCCTGCCTGCAAGAGCTGGGAGTCCTGCTAGTCCATTTGTTTGTACTTTGTAGTTTATGTTAAAGGGAAGCATAGGGGGCACCGAGTTTCTTCAAGTAATAGTGAAAATGACTTGATATGAGGGCAGAGGGTCAAGAAATTTCCTACTGCTGATTACTCCACACATATCTTTCTACTACCATGCCTGCAAGAGCTGGGAGTCCTGCAAGTCCATTTGTTTATAGTTTATGTTAAAAGGGAAGCATAGTGGGCACCGAATTTCTTCAGGTAACTGAAAATGACTTGATATGAGGGCAGAGGTCAAGAAATTTCCTACTGCTGATTACTCCACACATATCTTTACAACCATGCCTGCAAGAGCTGGGAGTCCAGTCCATTTGTTTGTAGTTTATGTTAAAGGGAAGCATAGTGGGCACCGAATTTCTTCAAGTAACAGTGAAAATGACTTGATATGAGGGCAGAGGGTCAAGAAATTTCCTACTGTTGATTACTCCCCACATGTCTTTCTACTACCAACAAGCGTTTGATGTATAACATGTCTGAACATGATAATGACATGACTATAGGAATTTAAATCCAGATTTTGAACCCGTGCTCACTTTCTCCATGGCGCACAAGCTGCACACTTGCACTTCAACTAGGTATACTGTGACGGCATTCAACTTGAGTCGTCCAAACAAAAACAAAAAAGACAACCTCAAAAATGCCTCCAAACTATTGGATTAGCAACCAATTTTGCCTCCAAACAAATTGTTACATCAGTTTTATTCTTTAAATAAGGAAGGCACGGTTTTGGATGGAATCCATGATAACTATGGATGGGACGACTTAATTGAGAATTTTTTTTTAGTTAAAAAAAATTGAGAGTGGAATTCTCCATCTGTATCCCTGCCCTACCTCTGATAAAGTTTCAGCTAGTAATAATTATACGATGGTGGAAACTTTTTTCACCTTTAGATGCATGTGGCAATCTACTTTTAAGGCCTCCTTTGCGGCATACTTTTCAACTCTCCTGACACCCATCACCTTTCTTTTTGCGAAGAATCTAGTTTCCTCTGGGTTTTAATCAATATATGCTTATAGGCATAGGGCAGAGATTCAGTGAGTGAAGGGGGAACTACCCTCAATTGTCTAAAAAAACTCATAATCACCATCATTATGTTTTTAAACCCTATTTATTTGCTGAAAAATATTTTTTTTTAAAAAAATAAATTTTAAAAAAATAAATTAATTTTTGATGTTTGGTAATATAATGAAAAATAAGTTAAAAAACACTTTTCAATATTTGATTATATCATGAAAAATAATAAGAGAAAAGCAAATAACAATTATAAAAATAAGGACCAAAGTTAATATAAAAATTAAATTTTAAGAGATGAAATTGAAAAAAAAATATTCAAAACAAAATATATATAACAATCAAAAGTTTGAAGACCAAATTTAATATAATCAGCAAATAATATGACATTTCTAAATTTTTCACAACTTCCGGAAAGTGTTTTTCGCCCAAATTTTTCAGGAAAACACTTTCCTGGAAACCAAGCTAAATTTTTCTTTGACTGAAAAGTGTTTTCCGTTGACCAACTTTTCTAATATCAAACAAACACAGGAAAGTTTGGAAAATGATTTTTCAGTAACTGAATTTCAAAAAACAAACATACCCTGAGTTCAATTTTACCCCTTTTTTTCTAGACAATTGCCCCCCGTGTTTTCTGAAACTTGTCCCCTTAATTGAATCTATTCAAATTTTAATCCAGTATTTTCAACCATGAATGAAGCATCATCAGTTGTCCTAGTTTAATATTTAGCAACTTCATCCCATCAAGACTCGGAAAAAATTGCATTGCTGAGGTGAGGTGAGTCTAGTTTTTCGAGAAGAGGTCGGTCGGGGATCAAAGTGATCAAAAGAGGAATAAACTCATTTTTTAATACATCATAAAATTCACAAAACAGGCAAAAAAACAAAAGTATGAAAAGTAAACAAGATATTTGATATTTTAAACTATATATCAATATTTATTGATTCTTTGTGTACCAACTTGTTCGTTTCATTTTATGGATTTTCAATTGGTTTTTTTCGAGTAAAAAATTAATCTCCAAGGATTATATTT
>Ga0307517_10009055_pt1 | contig 14187 bp, 16 predicted proteins | sample 23_EM_MG_FD_194515 | JGI IMG/M metagenome (GOLD analysis project Ga0307517, IMG submission 194515) | Populus trichocarpa ectomycorrhiza microbial communities from riparian zone in the Pacific Northwest, United States - 23_EM | ecosystem: Host-associated > Plants > Roots > Unclassified | place...
AGTGATGACGCGCCGTCCCAACGCCGGGGCTGGAGGGGGGTGTTATCTTTTTCCTTCGAAGTTCGTATGCGTCAAGGTAGGGTAACTTTGCCCTGTAAATCCTTACGGGGAGTCCGTGCGCCTAACATAGGGGACCTCAACATACACAATGCCCTCTCGGACCCGCTGAGATGGCTCTCACCACTGGAGATAGTGTCCTCAACCCCGTACTTCGAGAAAGCAGCCGAAGCTGGTTTCGCCCTCCTCAATCCCCCTGGGGAATATACTAGATTCCCCCTAACAGGCAGTGCCCGCCCCTCAGTAATTGACGTGGCCTTCGCAAACCCCCACCTCCTGCCCATGGTTGGAGGCTGGGAGGTCTCCCTCCCCTCGACCGGCTCCGACCATGTGCCGATAACGATAATTCTCACCCCCCCCACCCTGGTCCCGAGCCCCAAGCGCCCTCGGTGGTCCGATACGGACTGGGTCACTCTCACCCCGGTGATTAAGGAGTTCAAGATACCTCCTGCCCCCCTGTGCCCCTCACCGACTGACCTGGATAAATGGCTGGCCGGTTCCCTAGACCGACTCACCGCACTCCTGAAGGAGCATACTCTGGTTTCCAGACCCTCTCACAACTCCAAACCCTGGTGGTCCCCCCACCTGACGACCCTCCGCCGTGAGTTCCACAAAGCGGCTAGGATGGCTAGAAAGCACAGCACCCCAGCCCTGCGGGATGTGGCCAACGTTTCCAAAGCAGGGTACTTCAAGGCGATTAAGACTGCCAAAAACAAACACTGGTCGTCCTTCCTACTATGCGCCACCCCCCAGAGCCTGTGGACGGCCAAAAGGTTTGCCTACGGCCGCACTCCTCCCCGCTTTCCCTCCCTCCCAGGGGCAGCAACCCCCCAGCAGATGAACGAGGTCCTCTTGGACCACTTTGTCACCCCAAGGCAGCCGTTCTCGCCACCCCCCAGACTAAGGCCTTACAAGAAGGCGCCCCCACTAACGAAGGAAGAGATATTGGCAGCTCTGTCTAAATGCTTCCCAACATCAGCGCCAGGCCCCGACGGGGTTCCCTACTCCACCTGGAAACAGGTAAACAAGATCAACCCCTCCCTATTTCAAATGCTCTCCCCGCTTGTCGACCTGGGGTACCACCCGGCCTCGCTAAAAGGTTCGAACGGGATCGTGCTTGACAAACCAGGCAAACCCTCCTACGAATCCCCAGCCTCCTTCAGGATAATCGTTCTGATCCGCACCTTTTCAAAGATCCTAGAAAGGATAATAGCATCTCTCCTCCTCCTGGCGGCAAGGTCGAAAGGCCTGCTCCACCCCAACCAATGCGGCTCCCTACCTGGGCTCAGCACTTACGATGCGGTCCTCACCCTCTTCAATGACGTGAAAACCCTACAGAGGCCACGCCTCAAGGTCTCATCCCTATTCTTGGACATCAAGGCAGGGTTCGATAACGTCGACAACTCAACTCTGGCCCGCATCCTAAGGGAAGGCGGGAGTCCCCCCTATCTTGTCCCCTGGGTTTCATCGTTCTTAGGTGAACGAAGCTGCACCCTAGTCTTTCAAGGGGCCCCAGGAACCCCAGCCCCGGTGAATGTCGGCGCACCCCAGGGATCCCCGATCTCCCCCCTCCTCTTCCTCCTCTACGTGGCCCCCCTCCACTTTAAGATCCCCAGAGGTTTAATGATCTCGTACCTGGACGAGTTTGCCCTCACTGCCGCCTCCCCTTCATATCAGGGTAACATCCGCCGCCTCCAGAAGCTCTTCGAGAAGCTAGAGACAAAAGCCCTTCGCATAGGCGTCTCGTTCTCTATCGCAAAAAGGGAGCTGATACACTGGAGGACACCAAGCCAAAGGCATTCCCTGAAGTGCCTCTCCCCCATTCAGATCAAAGAGGAGCTATTTTGTCCCCGGGACTCAGTACGATGGCTCGGGTACTGGTTCACGCCCACCCTTGACTCCTCCGCCCACTTCTCACACTGTTTGGCCCTGGCCCAAGGTGCCTTCGCCCTTATCAGGCGCCTCAGCCCTCCAGGCGCAGGCCTGGCCCCTTATCTGTGCCACAGGTTGGCAACATCCTTGGTCGCCCCCATCCTACAGTACGGCGCGGAGCTCTTCACACCTAGTGCAGGAGCCACGGCACGCCTTAACACCTTTTGGCACAAGGTCCAGAGATGGACCACGAACTGCTTTTCAGCCAGACCGACAGGGATCCTCGAAGTGGAATCCTGCCTCCCCCCAGCCCCCCTCCTTATCTCTCAGCGGCAGAGGATTGTGGTAATAAGGGTTATATGCTCCCCACCGGAAGTAAACCTGTTGACGGCACGCCTCCACCCCTCGTTCCGCTCCTTCTCAAGCCACCGGACACATGACTGCTCAAGAGCGCTGACAAAGGGCCTCACGCTTGTGTACACTCCCCTGCACTGGAAAGCACCACGGCCAGTCCCCCCCATAAGGAACCAGCTCCCGATAGACGCGGTGGCCCACAAAACTATACCTTTCACTCACGGGCTGTCCAGGATGCCCATGATCAACTCACACCTTGTGTCCCCGGCCCTGGCTGTCCCCTCGCAGTCACCAATGAACAACACCTACTCCGCCATGAAGAAAAGAGTGAGAGAGGCCCTCCTCGAGGAGTGGTCCTTTCTCTTCCCGACACAAGGATACTACCACCATCGCCCCACCCTGAACCCACGACACTTCATGGGAGTGGGCAAGTTCATGGCCGGGCAGATTCATCAGATGAGAGCCGGGAAGAGGTACCTGGCCGCCCACGCGACTTGGAGGTCCCCGGATGCCGACACCTCCTGCCCCCGCTGTGGTCTTGAGGCCGAGACGTTCGAACAGGCTGTCCTCACCTGCCCCTCCAGACAGGGTGCCCGATCTCACCTCCTCCACGGCGTCACGAGCATCAGTCAGGACGCTCCCCTATGGTCCTCCCTCCCGCTACTCAAAAGGATCGCCACCTTCATCAGCATAACCTCCACCGGATTCCCCCCAACTATGTTTCCACCAGACACGCCCCTGTCCTCCTCTCCACTACCCCTTTCGCCCCTGACAGTGCCCCCTCCGGTGTTTCGTGTTTTTTCGTTAGCTAAGGTATAGGTCTGTTAGATTGTCTTCCCCATTGCAGTATGCGTGCTTTCCTTGTTAGACAACTATTAGCTAGTTTGTACTTGTCATTTTTACGTGGCCGACGGCCCGGCGGAGGAGAAACCTTCGTGCCAGTGGATATTTTTGGCGCCGTGACTTTCATTTGTTTATGGTTTGTTATTTATAGGTTGTGTTTTCTCCATAGCTAGCGCTGCATGAGGCTTTTTGTACCTAAAAACAATGAACACATGATTACAAAAAAAGGAGAAAAAAGAGAAAAAAGAAAAAAAGGACTAAGGGATAATCACGAAGCTACTCTCCTCCACCTCCGACGATTGAAATCTCAACACCATGGGAAATCATCGTCACTTTCCCCCACCCACCTCTCCTCCCCCACGTTAGCTTCTGCCTAGGAGTTGACGTTAAGCCATCTTCCCTGCTCTCCGGTGGCCTCACGGCATCGCCTCCTTGGGGTTCTGGTTCTCGTTCTTCGTTGACGCCAGCTCATGAAGTTCGGATCTCCCCCTTACCCCGCACTTGCTTTGCACCTCGCCAAGCCTTTTGCACGGTCCGAAACCTTCTCGCATCGTTCACGGTCGGCGTCACTGTGCCGGACTCTCGGTCGAAGTAGGCCTCGGCTTGCGGGCTTGTACCTCTGATGGGGAAAGCCTCGGTTAGTAACATTACGGTCTTGCTCTGTTTCGTCGTCGTCCCAAAAGCCCTTCCTATGGCCAATTTGTCGGCTGCGGCCAGCCTGTTCGCAATCCTTCCTCTCTCGTCCTCCTGGTTCTGTCCGCTTGCACTGTACTGCCACCATCCTCTCCCCGGCTGGCATCCTACTGCTCTTCACCGGCTGGCACCCTACTGCTACTGGTTGGCTGGCACCCGACTGCTCATCGTCGTTGGCTGGAATCCGCTCTGCCCGGTGGCTCCGCTTGCCCTCTACCCTTCTGATCGGTTGGCCCCTCCTCGGTTAAGCCTAGTCGTGGTATAGAACTGCCTCCGTGGCTATTGTCCAATGCCTGGGATCGATGTAATGACCTGCCTGACCGTACAACATGGTTTCGGTGGGCCCTCTACTGGAGTTTGCCTATGTCGCCGATCCTCAACCCTCTCCCCCCGGGCACCGTTTCTGGCCGCAGAGATCTTTTCTTTTGTTTTGCTGAGCCTGCTGAAGGGTTTGGGTCTCTTTACCTGTACGTTTCTATGTACTGTTTCCTTACGTGTCGGAGGTTTCTATCCTAGGTGGTAGGGAAGGGGGACCTTTCCTATGGATTCGGGGTGCTTGACTTTTCCCATGAAGAGGTGAAGCGGGTCGTGGCATTTGTTTATAGGTTTTTTTCTCTCCATAGCTAGAGCTGCATGAGGCTGTTTGTACCTTAAAACAAATCACGCATGATTACAAAAAAAAGAAAAAAATAGGACTAAGGGATAATCCACGCTTGTGACAAACTTCGTCCCCCCACCTACATTTCACATTCAATCTCAACTTTACCCCGCTTTGCGTCCGGATCAAACCCCTCACCTACTTTTCCCACGCCCCGCCAGTGCCTGATGGCCAACCCTCACCAACTCCCACACGGCAACACTGCCTTCGGCAGACTGTCGACAGCCTCCTCTCCTCTGCCAACGCGCTCATCTACGCCAGCCGTTGACTACCCTCAATCTTTCATGGCAGAACAACTTGCCTCTCCCAGAGCCTCCCTCTGCCTGAACCCGCGGGACTTCCCTGATTTCTCACAGGACACACTGTCGGGGTTAATCCAGTCAGAGACAGCAACTCTCACCTGCCTCTCCCAGCTCGTAGGAGGGCTGGTCACTATCTCAGAGGAACTCTCCGGGGTTAACTGTTAGGTGGTAGCTTCGGCGTGAGGTATTCCGACAGCTAGGACCTTAATCGTGATTATATCGGAGAACTCGTTAAGAAGACTCGAGTAATGTAGGCTAGATATAATAACTTGCTTCGATATAGATCGTCGAAGTATTGGTAACGATATAAAAGTCTAGAATAACTTATTATATTGATAAGATCTCTTCTCCGTGCTTGTTGTGTCTAATAGCCGCGAAGATGCTTCGATATTTATATTCCGCGTCTGAGCAATCGCGGTATACATGCTAACTCTATACTAACTAAGTACCTTGCCGGCAATTCTGCGAACAGCACCTGAGTGCGAACACTCGTAGACCCTGAAAACTCTCTCCCACACCTCTTGCTCCCATAGCCAACTTATCGGTCTGCGCTTCCATTATTCCTGATGGTGTGGAGACCACGTCAGGTGTCAGCTCATCCGTTTATCCGTTGACAACAGTGGTTACGAATTATCTTGCCCTCGTGCTCGTCGAAGGTAGTCTAACTCGCTGGACAGAAGATGGCCATTCTTCTTTGGTTGGTTCCGTCGAGAATTCGGTATGCAACTGCATCTCGTATTCTTGTCTTCCGGCATTACACGACTTGTCCTCGGGATCGTACCTATAGGCATTTTCCCTCGGACTCCATCTTTTACCAACTTGTCCTCTGTGGATTCACCCGATCCACTTATTGGGCATAGTTACCGCCTTCATACTCTACACGACTTTGTAGGTACGAGGGGACTAACTTTTGTGCGAAACGTCCTGTTACCTTCGACCCACTCTTCCGACTGCCTGTCTTCAAGTGTCTGTAACCTTATGCGCCGTCGTCCGATTCACCTGCTTCCACTTGCATAAGGTGCCCGGGGGTCTCCCCTCATATATCCTGCGAACAGGATCCGGTCGGACGGACAGCCGCGACGTATACGGTGTTATAAGATGTGTTCCATCGATAGTGGTCTTTGGTGTTGGGACGCAACTACCCAGGCGGCCAGTGATGACGCGCCGTTCCAACGCCGGGGCTGGAGGGGGGTGTTATCTTTTTCCTTCGAAGTTGGTATGCGCCAAGGTAGGGTAACTTTGCCCTGTAAATCCTTACGGGGAGTCCGTGCGCCTAACACTGAACCCCCGGCACATCTCTGACTTCTCCCTGGACACCCTTTCAGGGCTTATCCCGTCACAGACAGCGACTCTCACACTCCTTTCTCAGCTCCCAAGAGGGCTGGTCTTAATCTCGCAGGAACTTTCCGGGGTTACCCAAAAACTCATATCCCTCACCAAGGGAAACGAGGCACTGGAGGAGGAGCTCCACGACCTCTCCTCACAAATGGCAAACCTCCGCTCCCCCAGACCCCGCCCCCCAACCAGGACCTTTCCTTCCTCCAATCAGTGATCAGGGACCTGTCACATTGGGTAACAGCCCCAGCACCCCCCCTCCCCCTACCCCCCGCCCCCACCCCTCAGCCCCCACCTTCAGCACGCCCCCCCCAACTACGAAGGCGAAAGAACAGGCCCCAGCACCAACACCCCTGCCCCAAACCCCAACGAGGATCCTAAATACCTGATCCTGTATTACGCCATAAAGCTTGGAAGGGCATTCGGTGATCCGGAGCGCTACGCACAGCTTTTCCCACACTCCTATGATGCCGGTGAGTTCCGGAGAGGGGCTTACGACCTAGCCTCCTTCAGCCCCAGCCACCTCCACCCTGACTACACCCCCTCACCCTCTTAAGCTCAGGCTGTGTCTGGCTCTGGCTCAGGTGGCAGGAGGAAGAAGGCCTCCAAGCCCTACTCACCACAACAAGTTGCAAGCTCAGCTGCCCCCCCAGTTAACAAGGGACCGCCCTCTCTCCTATGTGCACAAAGCTGTTTCTTCGCTCCTCGCCTTTCCCCAGCCCCTCACCCAGACGCTCGCCCAATTGCACCAACCTTCCCCGACATTGCCGCCCGCGTTCTTCGCGAATCCAACTGCGTTCTCCGGCTTGGCTGCTCTGCGTCAGTTAACGGCCGCGGAGCCATTTCCCTTACAGTCACTGACAAGGCGACACCGGATGCGTCATACGCCCCCTACTTCGAATCCCTCACCAGGTCCCTAAACCAGTCCTTCCCTGTAGGTGAGAACCCCTGGGCCCAATTGATCCTCGCCCCCACCGCTGTACAACTAGCAATACACGCCCTCTCGCTCCGTTTCCTTCCCCAAGGTGAAGAGGAACTCTTCCCAAATCTCTGGCCGGCAATCCTCAACCACAAAGCGACCCCGATTCTCTCAGCCCAGTACCTTAACCCGTGCCGAGATTCTACGGGCACCAAGCAGGCCACTTCGGTTGTTGTCGCCGTCGACCTCCACCACGTTGTGACCCTTACTTCTGGCTTCGTCATCATCACCCTGAAGCCCCAGGTCGAACTTGCCTTCTGAGCAAGCCGCTCCTCCCAGTGTAGAAACTGTTGGAGATACGGACACGCTACCCAGCGATGACCGGCCACCCACCCGACGTGACCCATTCGTGCGCTTCACCATACTCGCGCGGCTCCCAGATGTCAGAATCCAACTAGCCCCTAGGGCAGGAACAATAAGCCAGTCCCATCCTGTTGTCCTACAACGGCCCCCCATTGCTGCAACTGTGGTAATGTCCACATTGCCACCTTCAAAGAGTGTGCCGCTCGACCTCGACCTGCTGTCCCCTCCTGACCTCCCACCCTAGAACTTCAGGGTCAAGACCACATGGACATGGCCGTCGATGGCGGCCAAGCACCATCTACTCCCACGAGCGGGGCGGGTCCCTTGCAGATGGACCTCGTAACACCCAGACAACGCCCTCTGGCAGCCCCCCCAGACCCAGGTTCCACTCCAGGCTTGGGCGGTCATCTCCCCCTGGAGGAACCAAGCCCTGCCCAACGACCCGCAGCTCGTCGGGTACGTCCCGGAAATGCGTAACTCGCCCCCTCGATGCAGCTGGAAGCAGGCCTTCTCCCTCTCCCTCCTTTCCGTCATCCTACATAACTGCCCAGGCAACCGGGATGTTTTTCTTTCCTTATTTGAGTCTTTTAAAGAAAGGTGCACATACCCCTCGGGGGTCCTCCTTCCGGACCCTCCTGTTAGTCAGGCCCGCCTTCCCTTCTTTAATGGCTTTGTGCCCCTTTTCCCTCCAGTTAGGAAGCCGAGGGTGGCATCCTACGTACATCTTTCTTTTCTTGCTTGTTTTTCGGTGCTGCCAAGGTTCACTGAGAGGGTCGACATCATGTCCCTTGATATTTCGTCCCAGAAACCTGTGTTTGGCTCCCGTGTGCACTCCTTTAGGCTGGTCAACGCCTACTCAATCAACTCTGTGGAACGTAGGGTCCACTCCGTCCCCCCACAATGCCTCTTCCCGGACACAGGCATCCCGCTCTTGGAGGTGGAAGACCTGAACATCCACAACCCCCAGTCTGACGCGCTGCGCTCCTTTGCATCCCCGGAAGTCTCCTCCTCCGCCACTTACTTTGTGTTGGCGGTGCTGGGCGGCTTCGCCCTACTCCACTCCTCAGGCATGTATTCTAGGTTCCCACTCTCGGGAAAGGCACGCCCCTCCGTTATCGACCTTGCTTTTGCCAACCCCCTGCTCCTGCCTTTCGTCAAAGGGTAGGAAATCTCTCTCCCCTCGCAGGGTTCGGACCAGGTCTCCATCAACATAGTACTCGCATCCCCGTCCGCATATCCTGCCACCCCACACCTTAGGTGGGACCCCACGGACTGGGAGCTGGTCTCCCCCATCATCACAAACTTCATAGTCCCCCCTCCGCCACGGTGCCCCTCCCAGAAGGTGTTGGACGACTGGCTCACTGGAACGCTTGACTGCCTCACGGGCCTTCTTAAAGACCACACCCCGAGCTCGCGCCCTTCCCACCACTCCAAACCTTGGTGCTCCCCCCAACTCACCGTCCCGCGCCACGAATACCATGAGGCTGCACGACTGGCCCGCAAACAAGGCAGCACGGCCTTGAGAGAAACAGGGAACATCTCAAGAACGGGCTACTTCAAGGCCATCGAGATCGCGACGAACAAACACTGGTCCTCCTTTCTACTCTCAGCCACCCCCCAGAAGCTGTGGACGGCAAAGAGGTTCGCCTCAGGCCGTGCTCCCCGCCCCTTCCCTTCCCTCCCAAGGGCTGAATCCCAGCAGCAGATGTATGAGGCCCTAATAGGCCATTTCTTCCCTCCCAACGCAGCCTTCTCCCCCCCCCCCTAGACTAAGGCCGCACAACTCAACACCCCCTCTCACAAAGGAAGAGATCGCCCATGCACTCTCCAAGTCCTCCCCCTCGTCAGCCCCTGGCCCCAATGGCATCCCCTACCTAACCTGGAAACAGGTGAATCCGATTAACCCCTCGATCCTTCCTCAGATCCTCTCCCCTGTGCTTTCCTGGGATACTATCCGGCCTCGCTGACGGTGGCAAATGCAGTGGTCCTCGACAACCTGGGAAAGCCCTGGTATGAGTCACTCTCCTCCTGCACGATTATAGTCCTCCGCCGAACTGTCTCGAAAATCCAGGAAAGGATAATTGTGGTGCGCCTCATCCTCGCAGCCCGCTCAAGGGGCCTGATTCAGCCCAACCAATGCGGCTCCCTCGCTGGGTTGAGCACATACGATGCCTGCCTCACCCTCATGAACGACGTGAAAACCCTGCAGAGGCCTCGCCTGAAGGTGTCCTCCCTCTTTCTGGACATCAAAGCTGGCTTTGACAACGTGGACAACCCAACTCTGGCCCGCATCCTCAGGGAAGGGGGGATCCACCATAACCTGGTCTCCTGGGTCGCTTCATTCCTAGGTGAACGTAGCTGCACACTGGTTTTCCAGGGCGCACCGGGCACCCCACCCCCCGTCAAAGTTGGGGCCCCTCAGGGCTCCCCCATCTCTCCCTTTCTTTTCTTTATTTATGTCGCGCCCCTCCACTTCTGGATCCCGCGAGGCCTGATGCTCTCTTCCGTGGACGATTTCGCGCTGACTGCCACCTCCCTTTCCTATCGGGAGAACATCCGCCGACTACAAGAACTGGTCCGGACAATCCAGGCCAGAGCAGTATGTCTTGGGATATCCTTTTCCGTCCTCAAAACAGAACTCATACACTGCAGGACCCCCAGCCAAAGGGACTCGCAGTTGTGCCTCTAACATATCCAGTTAGATGGAGAGATTTTTCACCCCAGCGATTCCCTCTGGTGGTTAGGATACCGGTTCACCCCCACCCTCTCCACATCTACACATTTCTCCGCCACCTGGCGCTGGCCCAAGGGGCTTTCACCCAGGTCAGACGCAGCAGCCCCGCCAGGGCGGGGCTCGCCCCCTACCTATCCCATAGGTTGGCAACATCACTTGTCGCGCCCATCCTCCTGTATGGGGGGGACCTCCTCACACCCAACCTGTGCTCCTTCACAAGGCTCAATACTTTCTGGCACAAGGTGCAAAGGTGGGCCACAAACTGTTTCTCGTCAACCCCCATCGGCATCCTGGCCATCGAGTCCAGTCTGCCCCCTATGCCCCTCTAGGCAGCGCAGTGGCAGAGACTGGCCTCCCTTAGGCCAGTCTGCTCCCCGCCCGGTGTCAACCCGGCAACAGCACGCCTACACCCCTCTTTCGCCTCCCTCTCCTCGTACTGGGCCCCTGACGACTCAAGAGCCCACACGAAGGGCCTCTCGTCTGTCTACCTCCCTCTGAGCTGGAAGACCCTTCGCCCCGCTCCCCCTCTCTGGAATCACCTCCCGATAGCCGCTGTGGCCCACTGGACTATTGCTTTCACCAGTGGCCTGTCCAAGATGCCCATGATAAATGCGCACCTGGTCCCTGTGGTCTCGGCCCTCCTCCCCACCCAATCCCTGATGACGAGCACCTAGTCAGTCCTAAAGAAGAGAGTTAGGGAAGCGCTCATCGAGGACTGGTCCCGACTGTTCCCCCCCCCTGCCTACTATCACCAGCGCCTAGCTCTACACCCTCGCCCTTTTATGGGCCTGGGCAAGTTCATGGCAGGGCGTATCCACCAAATGAGACCCAGGAAGAGCTACCTGGCGGCACACGCCTCCTTGAGGGCCCCAGAGGCCGACACCTCCTGCCCCCACGGGGGTTTGGAACCCGAGTCTTTCGAACACGCCATCCTCCCATGCCCCTCTAGACAGGGCGCCCGCGCCCGTCTCCTCTACAGCTTCACAGATGTCAGTCATGAGGCCCCCCTCTGGTCCTCACTCCCCCTACTAAAAAGGCTCCATACCTACATCAGCGTCACCTCCATGGGTTTCCCTCCGCCTATTGTCCCTTCTACCACTCCCCCCTCCTCTCGGCCCTTCCCCCTCTCCCCCCCAACCCGCCGCCCCGCGTGTTCCACGTTTTTTCCTTGGCCAAGGTCTAGAAGAATGTGAGCTGTTGAGGTTTTCTTTCGTGTAGCTTATGTAGGCTTTCCTTTCGCATAAAGTTGCATGAGTTTTTCTTTCCTTACTGTTAGAGTGGCCTTCGGCCCAGCGGAGGAGAACCCCCGTGAGTGTGGATATTTACCGGTGCCATAACTTTCTTTTGTTTTTTGTTTGGATTTATAGGTTTTGTTCTCTCCATAGCTCGCGCTGCCTGAGGCTTTTTGTACCTAAAACAATAAACGGATGATTACAAAAAAAAAAGCCACAATAAATAAAAAAAAAGGACTAAGGGATAACTGCGGCTCCCTGCTTAGGCTTAGCGGCTCCCTGCCTGGGCTCAGCGGCTCCCATCCTGGGCTCAGCACTTACAATGCGCTCCGCACCCTCTTCAACAACGTAAGAACCCTACCAAGACCAGGTCACCTGGTCTCGTCCCTTTTCTTGAACACCAAAGCAGGGTTTGACAAAGTCGACAAGTCCACTCTGGCCCACATCCTGAGAGAAGGTGGGATCCCCCCCTACCTAGTCTCCTGGGTTTCATTCTTCTTAGGTGAACGGAGCTGCACTCTGGGTTTCCAAGGGGCCCCAAGGACCCCTCCACCGGTAAACGTTGGAGCCCCCCAGGGCTCCCCGAATCTCCCCCTTCTTTTCCTCCTCTAGCTGGCCGGCTCGACTTCAAGATCCCTCGAGGTCTGATGATCTCATGTGTGGACGACTTCGCGCTCACGGCCGCCTCCCTTTCTTATCAGGGCCACATCCACCGCCTCCAGGAGCTCTTCGAGAGGTTAGAAGCAAAGGCGCTCCGCCTAGGCGTCTCCTTCTCTGTTGCTAAAAGAGAGCTCATACACTGGAGGACCCCAAGCCAGAGGCACTCCCAGAAGTGCCTCTCCCCCATCCAGATCAAAGGGCAGCTGTTCTGCCCCCGGGACTCAAAACGATGGCTAGGGTACTGGTTCACGCCCGCCCTAGACTCCTGCCCCCATTTCTCGCACCGACTGGCACTCGCCTAGGGTGCCTTCGCTCTCATCAGACTCCTCAGCCCCCCGGGCGCAGGTCCCGCCCCGTACCTATGCCACAGACTGGCAACATCCCTGATGGCCCCAAGTCTGCTGTATGGCGCAGACCTCTTCACAACTAGGGCCGGGGCCACGGCCCGGCTCAATACCTTCAGGCACAAGGTCCAGAGATGGACTACGATCGCCTTCTCAGCAACACTAGCCGCGATCCTCGCGTTGGAATCCGGCCTCCCCCCTGTCCCTCTTCTGAAATCCCAACGGCAAAGTCAGGCGGCACTCAGAGTCATATGCTCCCCGCCCGAGGTGAACCCAGCAACGGCGCGCCTCCACTCCTCCTTCCCCTCTCTCTCAGGCCACCGGGCGCGCAACTCCTCGGGAGCTCTGACAACGGGCCTCAAATCAGTGGACCTCCCACTGAACTGGAAAACTCCACGACCCGCCCCTCCCATTAGGAACCACCTCCCGATACACGTGGTGGCCCACAGAACCATACCATTCACCCACGGGCTGTCTCGGATGCCCATGATTAATTCTCACCTAGTTTCTCAGGCCCTAGCCGTCCCCCCTCCGTCCCTAATGGACAACACCTACTCCGCCCTGAAGAAAAGGATGAGGGAGGCCCTCCTCGAGGAGTGGTCTAGGCTCTTCCCAGCAGCAGGGTACTACCACCACCCCCCCTCCTTGAGCCTGCGGCCCTTCATGGGTTTGAACAAGTTCATAGCGGGCCGGATCCATTAGATGAGAGCCGGCAAAAGTTACCAGGCCGCCCGCCCTACCGCGAGGGCCCCCAATGCCGACCTCTCCTGCCCCCGCTGCGGTCTAGAACCTGAGACGTTCCAACATGGCATCGCCTGCCCCTCCAGACAGGGTGCTCGCTCTCGCCTCCTCCACGGTGTCACCAGTGTCGGTCAGGATGCTCCCCTCTGGTCCTCCCTCCCACTACTAAAAAGGCTCGCCACCTTCATCGGCGTTACATCCACGTGATTTCCCCCAACTATGTTTCCACCAGATACTCGCCCGTCTTCCACCCTACTACCTCTCTCACCCCTCACAGTCCCCCCCCGGTCTCTCGTGTTTTCTTGTTGGCTGAGGTTTACCCCTGTTAGTTTTTCCCACACCTGTATGTGTGCTTTCCTTGTTAGACCACTAAAGTAGTTAGTTTGCACTTGCCTTTTGATGTGCCCAGTAGCCCAGCGGAGGAGAAATCTTTGCGATAGTGGAAAGTTTTTGGTGCCGTGACTTTCTTTTGTTTATGTTTTGTGCGTTATAGGTTTTGTTCTCTCCATACCTAGCGCTGCATGAGGCTTTTTGTCCCTTCAAAACAATGAACGCCTGATGACAAACAAAAGAAAAAGACAAAAAAGAGGACTAAGGGATAACCACGCTTCTCGCAAACTTCCTCCCCCCCCCTACATTTCACATATAATCAGAACTTTACCCCACTTTGCGTCCAGACCAAACCCCTCGCCCACTTCACCTCGCCTGCTCGCCCTCATGGCGAATCCCCACCATATCCCCCTAGGGAACCCTGCCTTCGGTAGGATGTCGGCTCTCAACTCCCCACTCCCGTCTTGGTCAGGAACCCCCTGGATCGATCAACCACTGGTCTTCATGGCCGAAGAACTTGCCCAGGCAAGAACCACCCTCTGCCTGACCCCACAAGACCTCCCGGATTTCGACGCCGAAATACTATCTAGCACTCTTCTCCCCGAATCAACCACCATCACCCTTGTTAGGTGGTAGCTTCGGCGTGAGGTAGTCCGACAGCTAGGACCTGAATCGTGATTATATCGGAGAACTCGTTAAGAAGACACGAGTAATGTAGGCTAGATATAATAGTTTGCTTCGGTATAGATC